>Ga0209406_1000047_pt1 | contig 114744 bp, 93 predicted proteins | sample COGITO_mtgs_1204_FD_184808 | JGI IMG/M metagenome (GOLD analysis project Ga0209406, IMG submission 184808) | Pelagic marine microbial communities from North Sea - COGITO_mtgs_120426 (SPAdes) (version 2) | ecosystem: Environmental > Aquatic > Marine > Epipelagic ... | reverse complement strand
CCATTTAATCAATGATGCAGAAGTATTGGAATAATATGCGTTTCTTAGCGTTATAGAAATCAATGAAGACTTTTTTACTCATCATATTCAGCTTACTTGCATTACAAATTGCAGCTCAAAAAAAGAAGGCGCGTGTTCCATCTTATTTTGGGTTAAGGGTCAGCCCAATTTTCCCAACCGAATTTATTGGCGCAAAATCATTATCGCTTTCTGAGGACAGTGACCAAGCGATTAGAATGAATACAACAATTACTCAAAAAATAGGTTATTCTTTTGGCTGCAATGTGCGCGCAGGGTTAACAAAATTCATTTCCTTGGAAACCGGAATTAATTTCAATCAAAGGTCATTTAATGTCACAATGGACCTTCCTGACTCATCTATTAGCGCATCCAATGACATAAGCTTTGTGTCTTATGATGTTCCGATAAACGCATTGTTCTACATTAAACTTGCTGAGAATTGGTTCATCAATGCTTCACTAGGTGTTGCTGTAACTTTCGCTCCCTCTGATATTGGAATACTCACCTCTCCGAAGAAAAAGCATATATTTAGGCATGCAGGTTTAGTTGACAAGAAAGTGGGTGCTGAGCTAAATGCAAACCTCGGATTTGAGTTTAGAACCCGTAAAGATGGAATCTTCTATATTGGAGGATCAGCAAGAGTACCCTTTAAACCTTTATTTGAGTTTTATATGCAGTACAACTATACTTCTTCTGCAGTGCAACAAATAATTCACGCTCCAATTGATGGGTCATATATATCCCTCGATTTCAAATACTTCTTTCCGAATATTAAGAACAAAGGCGTTCAATTTCAAGATGGTCCAATAGAACAGTAATTTTGATTATCTTGCGTTTAGAAAAATAAACAACTAAAACGCAAATTTATGTTAGGAAAATCAATCCTACTTTTTACCATTAGTACCATTACTTTTTTTTCAATTTCCCAAGATGTAATGACGGCTAAAACACTGATTGAATTAAATAGAGTATCAGCAATTGGGCTTTCGGATAATGGAAAGAGTTTGATCTATCGAGTATCCAAAGTTGATATTTCAAGCAACTCTAAATCTTCAAAAATATATTGGGTGCCGTTGAATCAAAGAGCTGCACCAGCAACTATTAAAGACTACTCTGTATTAATCACTAAGGATAAAATGTTGTCAAAAGACGGCAATTATAAATTGAGCTCAGAAAGTGTTAAAATAGATCCAATCCTTGGAATAGATATGTATCCAGAAATGACGGAATCGAACGTTTATGTTTATGATCAATTGAATTACAGACATTGGGACAAATGGGAAGATGGTAATTTCAATCATGTTTTTATCGAAAATACAGCGACTGGAGCAAAAACCGATATAATGCTAGACGAAGCTTTCCACTGCCCTCAAATGCCATTCGGAGGATCTGAAGATTATATATGGAATCCTGACGGGACGAAAGTACTCTATGTAACAAAGAAAAAATCTGGTGTAGATTATGCTAAAAGTACCAATACAGATATTTATGAGTACGACATCGTTGCAAAAAAAACAGTTAATTTAACAGAAGGTAATAATGGATATGATACACAGCCTGCTTTTTCTAAAAATGGTCAATTGGCATGGTTACAAATGAAACGAGACGGTTATGAATCCGATAAAAACGACATTGTTACTTTTATTGATGGACAGAAAGTCAATTTAACAGCACATTGGGACGGAACGGTTAATCAATTCTATTGGGCAAAAGAAGGGTTTCTTATTTATTTTGTAGCGCCAGTCAATGGAACAGTGCAACTATTTTCAGTTAGTATTCCTAAAAATAATAAATCTCCTGAGGTTAAACAAATAACAAAAGGGCAATTTGATGTACATGGAATTGTAGGACAATCAGGTAATCAAATGGTTGTAAATCGACGTGACATGAATCATGCTACTGAAATTTATCTTGTAGACCTGAAAAATGGTGAATTTAAACAATTAACACGTGAAAACAATCGTACTTATGATGCTTTAACCTTAAGTAAGGTTGAGCGCAGAATGATTAAAACGACAGACAATAAAGAGATGTTGGCATGGGTTATTTACCCTCCTAATTTTGATTCAACGAAAAAATATCCAACACTTCTCTATTGCCAAGGTGGTCCTCAAGGTGCTTTGAGTCAATTCTATTCTTACCGATGGAACTTTCAGCTTATGGCAGCGAATGGATACATTGTTATAGCTCCAAACCGAAGAGGCATGCCAGGACATGGTGTTGAATGGAATGAACAAATAAGTAAAGATTATGGCGGACAAAATATGCAAGATTATTTATCTTCAATTGATGATATATCCAAAGAATCTTATGTAGACAAGGACCGATTGGGATGCGTAGGTGCAAGTTACGGCGGATATTCCGCATTTTATTTAGCTACCGTTCACAACAATCGCTTTAAATCATTTATTTCTCACGATGGTATTTTTAATTGGAAAAGCATGTATGGTACAACTGAAGAGCTCTTTTTCGTTAATTGGGACTTGGGAGGTGCACCATGGGATAAAGACAACGCTATAGCACAAAAAAGTCATAATGAATTTAATCCAGCCGAACATGCAGAAAAATGGAACACGCCTATCTTAATCATTCAAGGTGGCAAAGACTATCGAGTACCAATTGGTCAAGGGTTAGAAGCTTTTCAAGCGGCACAATTGCTAGGCTTAAAGAGTAAACTATTGTACTTTCCTGAAGAAAATCATTGGGTGTTGGACTATCAAAACACGTTTATCTGGCACTCAGAATTCAGGAAATGGTTGGATGAAACAGTAAAAAATCGATGATTTATCTATCTACCCAAACCAAACATCCACAATCACTTCTTTTCCAGCGAATTCATTAACTCGCTGAATGATGACTTTTTTCCCAAACGCTAATTCGTCGCGCATAACCGAGGAGTCCATCTTTAAGAATAAGGTTTTATTTTTAATTCGAATTTCCTTTGTTCGATGAGCAACAGCAGTTCCCATTAAATCTGGCCATGCATTAACAATTTCTAGCTGTTTTGCTCTTTCTTCAAAACCATATGCCTTCATCCAACGATCAAGAACCTCTTTCAAAGGTTGTTCGTTTGACGTTCGCTTTAAATCGCTATATTTACTTTGCTTCGACATGATTCAATTCATTTACTCTCCCCTTCTCTACTTCAAATAAAGTATATTCTAAATGGCTTTCTTTAAAGATTCTTCGAATTCTTTCTTCATCTGTGTCAGTCACTAATACTTGCCCGAAAAATTGATCGGCCACCAAATGCATTAGTTTTTCAACTCGAGAATGATCTAATTTATCAAAAATATCGTCCAAAAGCAAAACTGGCATAACTCCTAAATGATTTTTTAACCATTCATACTGTGCTAATCGAAGTGCTATAATAAAGGATTTTTGTTGTCCTTGAGAACCAAATTTCTTGACTGGATATCCTTTTATTTCAAAAATCAAATCATCGCGATGAGTGCCAGCATTAGAGTAACGAGTAATCGCATCTTTTTGCTGATACATCGTTAAAAGTTCTTCAAAGCTATGCTCATTCAGTTGAGATTTATAGCTTAAGTGGACTTCCTCTTCTTGAGTTCCTATTGAATCATAATGCTTTTGAAAAACAGGAATAAACTCTTCTAAAAATTCGTTCCTTTTTTTGTGAATTTGCTCCCCGAGATCAATCATTTGCACATCCCAAATCTCAATGGACTCTTTGTCAAACAAACGATGTTCTGCCATATTCTTCAATAAAGCATTTCGCTGAACAAGAATTTTTCCATACTTCTGAATCTGTTGAAGGTATTTCTTGTCAAATTGAGAAATAATTCCATCCATCCATTTTCTTCTCAATTCACTTCCTTCAGAAATTAAATCTTTGTCATAAGGAGAAATCATCACTGCTGGAAACTGTCCAATATGATCCGCTAGTTTTTCATATTCCTTCTTGTTTCTTCGGAAAACCTTTTTTGCGCCTTGTTTGACTGCACAGTGAATATTAATTGTTTGATTTTCCTTGAACCAATCTCCTTTAAGCATAAAAAACGCTTGATCAAATCGAATGTTTTGGCGGTCAATAACATTCATATAAGACTTACAAATACTCAAATAATGCACTGCATCGAGAATATTTGTCTTCCCAGAGCCATTCATTCCTACAAAACAATTAATTCCCTTTGATAATTCTATTTCAGAATCTTCATAGTTTTTAAAATTAACAAGATGTAGGTTTTGCAAATGCATTGAAACAAATGTAGTTCAATTATTGGAAAAATGACACCTAGATCTTTTACTATTTGAACATTATAAAGCAGAGACTTCATAGGGAATTCTACGAATCTTCTAAGCTCCTAATTTAGTAACTCTAATTCTTTCAATCTTTAAAAAAAAACATTACTTTTGTTCGCTATTAAAAAAGAATACAACAACGATGCTAGAAGATATTTCAGGAGAAAAAATTAAAGAACAATTCAAGTCAAATAAGACTGTACGCATAATTACTATGGTAGTTGGAGGTATTATCGTTTTAGCGCTTGGTTATTTCATTTACCGCCAATTCGTATGGCAACCAGCTAACGAAAAGTCAAAGGACACTTACTGGGCAGGTTTAAATTATGCTGCAAAGGACTCTACAGAATTGGCTATAGACGAATTACAAGTTCAAGTAAAGAAATATGACGGTAAAGATGGTGGAGAAATTGCTCAATTTGTACTTGCTCGTCAATACATGAATAAGGGAGAATTCAAAAAAGCAATTACTGAGCTTGAAGGTGTAGATGTAAATGACACATACGTTCAAATCATGTCTATTGGATTACAAGCTGATGCTTATTCAGAATTGGAAAACTATGTAGAAGCGGCAAAATTATATAAAACGGCTGCTGATATGAATGAGAATGAATTAACGACACCCATGTATCTAATGAAAGCAGGGCTTTGTCTTGAAGAAATCAATAATTTTGAGAAAGCGACAGAATACTATATCACGATTAAAGAAAACTATTCTGCTTTTGCTTCTCAAAAAATAATCGATAAATACATTGCTCGAACAGAGAACAAAACATCAAAATAATGGCTACTGCGAATCGCAACCTGTCAGAATATATTAAGGAAGAAATTCCAAACGGTGCCGATTTAAAAATCGGCATTGTTGTTTCTGAATGGAATGATCAAATTACACTCAACCTTTTGGAAGGTGCTAAAGAGGCATTAATCGATAACGGAGTAAAAATAGAAAATATTGATATTCGATTTGTTCCTGGCGCATTTGAATTACCATTAGGCTGTCAGTTAATCTGCGAAAACACCAATGTAGATGGTGTAATAGCAATTGGCGTAGTTATTCAAGGAGAAACAAAACATTTCGACTTTGTTTGCGATGCCGCCACACAAGGAATTAAAGATGTTAACTTAAAGTACAATACACCTGTATCATTCTGCCTATTAACAGATAATTCAATGCAACAGTCCATAGATCGTTCGGGTGGGATTCATGGCAATAAAGGCATCGAATGCGCTATCGCTTGTTTAAAGATGGTCGCGTTAAAAAAATCATTCTAAATGACATTAATAAAATCTATCTCTGGAATTAGGGGTACTATCGGAGGAAAAGTTAACGATGGCTTAACTCCATTAGATGCTGTGACTTTTGCAGCAGCATATGGAACTTGGCTTATTCAAACTAATCAAAATCTTGAAAAATTAAAAGTTGTTATTGGTCGTGACGCTAGAATTTCTGGTGAAATGATTTCGGACTTAGTTTCTTCAACGCTTGTTGGATTAGGAATTGATGTCGTAAATCTTGGGCTATCCACTACTCCAACAGTTGAAATAGCTGTGCCATTAGAAAATGCACAAGGAGGAATCATAATAACTGCCAGCCACAATCCAAAACAATGGAATGCGCTCAAATTGTTGAATGAAAAAGGAGAATTTATTACTGGTGAAGAAGGTAATATCGTATTAACCATTGCGGAACAAAAGGCATTTAATTTTGCTGATGTTGATGACCTTGGAAGGGTAACAAACGACGATACATATTTACAAAAGCATATTGACGCTATTTTGGCACTTCCAATTGTAAACAACCAAGCCATCGCTACTGCTGATTTCTCAATTGTAGTTGACGCCGTCAATTCAACGGGTGGTATTTTTGTGCCTGCCATGCTTAAAGCGCTAGGTGTTAATAAAATTACAGAATTGTATTGTGATCCGACAGGACATTTCCCTCATAATCCAGAACCGCTGCCAGAACATTTGACAGACTTGTCGAATAAAATCACTGAAGTAGGTGCGGATGTTGGTTTCACTGTTGATCCAGATGTTGATCGTTTAGCTATGGTATGTGAAGACGGTTCTATGTTTGGCGAAGAATACACACTTGTTGCCGTAGGGGATTATGTCATAAATAAAACTCCTGGAGCCAGTGTATCTAATCTTTCTTCCACACGAGCGCTTAGAGACATCACTGAGGAGAAAGGACAATCGTATTTTGCATCTGCAGTAGGCGAAGTAAATGTGGTTAACAAAATGAAAGCCGAGAATGCTGTTATTGGTGGAGAAGGTAATGGAGGCATCATTTATCCTGAATTGCATTACGGTAGAGATTCACTTGTAGGCATCGCATTGTTTTTATCATTGCTGGCGGAAAAGAAAATGAAAGTTTCAGAATTGAGAGATTCTTACCCGAAATACACGATTTCGAAGAATAAAATTCAATTAACCCCAGAAATTGATGTGGATGCCGTTCTAAGTAAAATGGCTGCCAAATATATAAATGAAGAAGTTGATTTGACTGATGGTGTTAAAATCTACATTGGAAAAGAATGGGTTCATTTAAGAAAAAGCAATACTGAGCCGATAATTCGCGTTTACTCAGAAAGTAAATCAATGGAGTCTGCGAATGCATTTGCTGAGAGAATTATAGGTGAAATAAGAGAGTTAATCTAAATCTCGACCAACTATTCATTTCTCCGTTAATCTCTTACAGGGAAAAGCTTTAGGCAGGTTATATACTAAAACAGTATAGATTTTTTTGAACCCATCAACTCAATAGTTGTACAGGTCAAAAAAAACTATGAAAAAAATATTTGCTATTCTAGTATCAATACTAATTGCTACTAATACCTTCGCGGAAGACGAGAAAATTTTAAAATCAAAAATTGAAAAGGTAACAGTCTATTCACAAGGCGCACAAGTCTATCGGAAAGCCAGTTATTCAATAAATAAAGGAGTAACTCAAATTATTATTGATGGTGTAAGCAATAATATTGATGCCAACAGTTTACAAGTTAACGCTACAGGTAGCTCTATTATTCTTGACACAAAATACAGTATTTTCTATCCTGAGAAAATAGACCCCAAACTTGAAGGGCTTCCACTTAAAATTCGGAGAAAAATTAGCATACTTCAAGATTCTATTTCTCGACAATCCTATGATGTTCGAGTTTTACAAGATGAAATTGATGTCTATTTTGCAACAAAAAAGATTCTTGCTAATAATGGCGCAATTCGTGGACAAGGAAAAGTAAACGACTCCATTCCTCTTCTTAAAGATGCCATTGAATACTACACAAAAAAAATGATGGAAATCAATAAGAAACTACAAGTTTTAAATAAAGATAAGACGATCTTGAATCTTCAATTGACTGGAATGAACCTCAGACTTCAATCTTTGAGAAATTTCGAAAACGAAAACAATTTGAATCCAAAACCTAAAGAGCCGAGCTACAGAATAACAGTTACGTTTAAAGCGAATCAACAAGTTTCTGGGAAATTAGAAATCTCTTATCTTGTCAATAATGCGGGTTGGACACCACTTTATGATTTAAGAAGTGATATTTCTTCAAGTAAAATTAACTTGAATTACAAAGCAAATGTCCATCAAAACACAGGTGTCGATTGGACGGATATTCGTTTAAATATATCGACCAACAATCCATATCAGAATAAAACAAAGCCAACACTTCATCCCTGGTATGTTGATTACAATATTTATAAATTAAAATCTCAAAAAAATAAAGAAGTAAGAAATTCTTATGGTGAGAAACGAAAAGCTGAAAAATTAAACTATAATGCACCAGCAACGGAATCGATGGTTATGAATGATGCTGAAGAAGATGCAATATATTCTAATGAATTTGTAGAAGTAGTTGATAATATGATTTCTGCTGAATTTAGAATTGACTTACCATATTCGATTAAATCGAACAACCAAAAACACATGGTACTTATTAAAAACGTTGATTTGGAAGCCAATTACAAGTACTATACTGTCCCAAAAGTTGATAAGTCTGTTTACTTGGTCGCGCAATTATCCAAACTAGATGAGCTGCAACTAGTTCCTGCAAAAGCCAATATATTCTTTGACGGAACATACATGGGAGAGACTTACATCGATCCAACGACCAAGGATGATACATTGTTCTTAAGCCTTGGAAAGGATCCCAATATTATTACAAAGAAGACACTCTTAAAAAAGGAAACAAAAAACAAGATTGTTGGGCAAAAAATGGAAAAAACGTACGCTTATAGTATCGAAGTGAAGAATCTGAAGTCACGCGCAATTAGAATCGTTGTCCAGGATCAAATTCCAATTACTCAAAATTCGGATATAGAAATTGAAGCCCTTGAAACATCAAGAGGAAAATTCAACGAAAGAACAGGAATGCTCGAATGGGAATTTACTCTAAAACCAAAAGCGGAGAAAGACATCAAACTTACTTATGAAGTGAAATACAATAAGGACAAGAATTTATACATTAATTAAGCAATAATTAAAACAAAAAGAGCCATCTGATTAATTTCAGGTGGTTTTTTTCATAAAACAAAATACTTTCTTAAAAGAATTGATTAGTTTTCATTAGATTTGATTTCAATGAAAAAATTTGATATCCCCTCGTCTTATCGCTCTCCTATCATTGGAAAAGTAAAGGCTAAAAGAAAACTAGATGATCCTCGAAAACAGGACTTCTCGCCTGCTATTCTGAATCTTGGTGGTATTGATTTCATTATCAGTAGACATTTTGGGTTTTGTTTTGGCGTTGAAAATGCAATTGAAAAATCATATCTAGCAATTAATGAGAATCCTGATAAGCGCATTTTTCTTATTAGCCAGATGATTCATAATCCTGATGTGAACAATGATTTAATTGATTTGGGTATTAAATTCATCCAAGATACTAATGGAGATCAACTAATACCATGGGAAGATATAGATAAAGAAGATGTAGTAATTATACCTGCTTTTGGAACAACAATCGAAATTGAAAAGATACTAATTCAAAAAGGTGTTGATATCAAGACATACAATACAACATGTCCTTTTGTTGAAAAGGTATGGAATAGATCAGCTAAGTTAGGTGACAATTCTTTCACAGTAATTATTCATGGTAAACACAATCATGAAGAAACAAGAGCTACATTCTCGCACAGTGAACAAAATTCTCCTTCGATTATTGTTAAAAATTTAAAGGAAGCCAACTGGATCATCGATTATATTAATGGCAAATTAACAAGAGAACAGTTTGCTATTCTTTTTAAAGGCAAAGTTTCTGTTGATTTCGACCCTGATATTCATTTATCAAAAATAGGTGTTGTGAATCAAACTACTATGTTAGCTTCTGAAACCCAAGAGATCTCTGAGATGATAAAGAAAGCTATGCTTTCAAAATATGGACTACAAGATATCAATAATCATTTTGCTGATACTCGCGATACGCTCTGCTATGCAACCAACGATAATCAATCGTCTACAATCGAAATACTAAAGATTGAAGCTGATTTAGCAATTGTTGTTGGTGGATACAATAGCAGTAATACTACCCACCTTGTAGAGCTTCTCGAAAAAAAATTCAAGACCTATTTTATTAGAAATGAAAAAGAAATTGATTCTATAAATCAAGTTAATTCATTCGATATTCATCAAAAAAAAATTCAACGATTCAATACTTTTATTGAAAAAAAAGACAAATTAAGAATAATTATCACCTCTGGAGCATCTTGCCCTGATTCAGTTGTTGACAATGTAATTCAACGTATTATTGAATTAAAATCAGGTAAGTCAAATCAATAATGGAAAGGTTTATCAACATACTCATCATTAACAATAATCATACTCTTAATAGTGGTTTAAAAGATATTTTAGCTGGGAAAGGGAATAATTTACTCTTCATAGACACCTCGGAGAAGGCAATTCCCTTGATGAAAAAAAAAGAAATTGGAATTTTTATTATCAATATTGAGAACTCAAGTAATGGCCTTGATGCAATAGCATCGATTAAAAACAACACAACTTTAAATTCGAGCTACATAATAGTTGTCGCGAAAGAAGATACGACAGGTGCTAAATTCGTAAAAGGAATGCGTCATGGCGCGGTTGATTACATTACCTATCCTTTCAATAAAAATCTCATTCAGAGTAAAATTGAAGTTTTTAAAACTTTGTATTACAAAGATCAACGAATAGGTCAATTACTAAATAATATCTTCCCACAATATGTCCTTGAAGAATTAGCTGCGAATGGAAAATTCTCTCCAAAAAAAATCGATAATGGTGTTGTCTTATTTACCGATTTTGTTGATTTTTCGTTAAAGGCAAAATCATTAAAACCAATACACCTCATTCAGCAGCTTGAAAAATATTTCACGAAATTTGACGAAATAATCATTAAATATAAGCTTGAGAAAATAAAAACGATAGGTGATTCATACATGGCAACGGCTGGTGTTAATGGTAATTCGCCGTTTCCAGCAGTTAGAGCTTGTTTGGCTGCACTAGAAATAAGAAACTTCATACAGACAGAACAAGACACAGCAATTGCACTGAAAAAAGACTTTTGGGAAATAAGAATTGGACTACATATGGGACCAATTGTTGCAGGCATTATAGGTTCTTCTAAATACAGCTTTGACATCTGGGGTGACACCGTAAACATTGCTGCAAGAGCTGAAGCAAATACCAAAAAAGGATCGATTACCATCACTAAATCTATTATTCAGAATATTGGGGACTATTTTGAGACTACACCAAGAGGGAAAATTGACATTCAAAAACGTGGTGGGACAATCGAAATGTTCTATTTAGAAAAAATAATTAACGAACATTCTATGTATCAAGAGGGAATGTTTCCTAGTACTGAATTAAGACTAAATTGTGGATTACCTTCTATGGACTTTAGACAGATGCGAGAACATATTATGAATCGACTTAAATCCCTGCTCCCTGAAAATTTATCCTATCACAAACTAAGACATAGCTTAGATGTAGAAAAAGCTGTTAAACGATTTTCAAAGTTGGAAGGCATAGAAAACGAAGAGATTACCTTATTAAAAACAGCAGCTTTATTTCACGATGCTGGATTTATAGTGCAATATGATGACAATGAAGATTTTGCAATTGAAATGGTAAAGTCCATGTTGCCGAATTTTGGTTATTCTCAAAAACAAATTGAAATAATTGCAACAATTATCAATTCAACCAAGCCTAGTGTAAAACCAACAAACATTCTTGAAGAAATAATGAGCGACGCTGACTATGATTATTTAGGCCGTTCTGATTACACTGTTATAGCAAATAAATTGCGAGAAGAAATGACTTTATATGGATATAATTTCTCTGAAATAGAATGGGTGAATTATCAATTAAATTTCTTAGAGAACAAACATAAATTTTACACCTCTACAGCTCAGAATATCCGTGAAATTGGCAAGAGAAATACAATAAACAAGCTAAAATTGAGCTTGGAGAATTTAACCTAAAAGACCGAATGAAAGTTTATACAAAAAAAGGAGACAAAGGAACAACTCAATTGATAGGAGGCACTAGAGTACAAAAAAATGTATTACGTATTGAAGCTTATGGAACTATCGACGAATTAAATTCTTATATAGGACTAATTCGTGATCAAAATATTGATAAGCAGTATAAAAATGCGTTAATTGAAATTCAAGACCGTCTCTTTACATTAGGATCCATTTTAGCGTTAGACCCGAATAAAAAAGGAATGAAACTGCCTGAATTAATTAATGAAGACACTACGTTTTTAGAGAACGAAATTGACACCATGCAAGATTTGCTTCAGCCTATGACTCATTTTGTGCTTCCTGGAGGTCATACAACAGTTTCCTATGCACAAATAGCGCGTTGTGTCTGCCGAAGAGCTGAAAGAATAATATCGGAGTTAAGCCTTTCAGAAAAGGTTGATGAAATTGTTCTGGCTTACGTGAATCGACTAAGTGACTATTTATTTGTCTTGGGACGGAAATTGTCACTCGACCTTAATGCAGAAGAACAAATTTGGAAACCAAGAATGTAATAGAGCATCTTTTTCAAATTCTCTCAAAAAATAAAACAGAATAATTTGGAATCTTGCAAATAAAAATTAGATTTGCGCAATAATAAACGATTAAAAGAGGTAATATGTACTGGACTTTAGAATTAGCATCCTATTTAGAAGATGCGCCATGGCCTGCAGCAAAAGATGAATTAGTTGATTTTGCAATCAGAACAGGTGCTCCTCTTGAAGTGGTCGAGAATCTTCAAGCACTCGAAGATGAAGGAGAAACCTATGATAATATCGAAGAAATATGGCCCGACTATCCATCAAGAGAAGACTTTCTCTTCAATGAAGACGAATATTGAAAAATTAAATCCCGCACTAATCGGGATTTTTTTTTGCTATATTGAGAAATGGATTTTCTTGGACACATCTATTTTTCTAATAATGATATAAAATTGATGTACGCCAACTTGTTTGGAGATTTTGTCAAAGGAAAGAACTTTTCCATGTATACAGCTGAAATTCAAAAAGGTATAACGCTCCATCGACACCTAGACAATCACATCGATCATCATCCAATTGTTCTAGAGCTTACACGATTTCTTTACCCCAAATTGCCAAAGGTTTCAGCAATTGCAGTTGATATTTATTTTGATCATTTACTCGCTAAAAATTGGAAACAATTTCATCCACTTAAACTAGATGACTTCTTAAACGACTTTGAGTCCTATCCTATATCTTTGGGAGAATTCAACAACACTGATTTTGAAACTATTATCCAACGAATGAATAAAGGTAAATGGCTTCATCATTCAGCAACGCACTATGGTTTAGAGAAGTCATTGAACGGTGTCTCAGCTCTACTTTCATTCCCAAATAAACTCACCAAAGCTTTCGGGACTTTTATAGAAAATGAAAAATATATCTCCGAAATATTCTTTGCTTATATGAAAGAAGCCATACCTTATTTCTCTGCTTATCATCAATACAATGAACAAAAAAGTCAACTAGAATAAGAAAAAATAACAGCGATTTCTATTCATTTGTCGTGAAAAAATGATAAATTACTATCACAAAACAAAACGTTCTGATAAGTTTTAAAACTCATATATATTTATTCTCTTCAATTATTTGCTTGGGCATTGCTTTAAGTGCTTGTGTGATGAAAAAAGAAAAAGAACCCCCTGAAATTAAGGAACGGATGATTTCAAATCCACAAATTGATTTGATAGAAATACTAAAAGATGGAAAGCTAACAGTACTTGTTGAGAATAGCACAACCACTTACTTCTACTACAAAGGTCGTCAAATGGGGTTTGAATATGAAATTCTTAAATTATTTGCGGAAGATTTAGGTGTTGAATTAGATATTAAAGTCGTCAACAACTTAGACAGCTTAATCAGCTTTTTAAATTCAGGAGAAGGAGACATCATAGCTTGTAACTTCACTGTAACAAGAGAGCGCTCTAAAGTAATTGACTTTTCAGAATCCTTTTTACAAACACAGCAGGTACTTGTTCAGCAAAAGCCTGACGGATGGGAAGACATGAAAGAGCAGGAATGGAAAGCAATGATGATTAATAGCCCGGACGAATTAATTGGTAAGAAAATTCATGTTTGGAAAAATTCCAGCTATTATGAACGATTGATACATTTACAAGAAGAAATTGGTGATTCCATCAATATACAAGGAATGCAAGGGGATATTGGAGGAGAAGAACTTATTGAAATGGTAGCTGATGGATTAATCGACTATACTATTTCAGAGAGTAATGTAGCAGAAGTAAACAAGCAGTTTTTTGACAATCTATACACTGACGTCGATATATCCGTCAAACAAAAAATGTCGTTTGGATTGCGAAAAACTAGCCCACTTTTAAAACATAAATTAGATGAATGGCTAATTGATTTCATGTCTCACCCAACTTTTCGCTATATCAGTAAGAAATATTTTGAGAAGAAGCACGTTACAAATCATCCAGGAATTAAGTATGCCTATTTGAATAGTTCATCCATTTCTCGTTTTGACCAAGAATTTAAAAAAGCTGAAGAATATTGTGGATGGGATTGGCGCCTAATTGCTTCCATTTCCTATCAAGAATCTAAATTCAATCCAAACGCTCTCTCTTTTGGAGGAGCCTATGGAATGATGCAATTTATGCCCAATACTGGTCCAACTTATGGAGTATATCCAAATTCTACTCCTGAAGCCCAAATTTTAGGTGCTGCTAAAAAATTAAAAGCGGATGAAAAATACTGGAAAGATATTCCAAACGAATTTCAGCGTAAGAAATTCGCTCTTGCATCATACAACGCTGGTCGAGGACATATCCTTGATGCGCAAAGACTTGCCAATAAATATGGCTTAGATCCCTTAATTTGGGATGATAATGTTGAAGCCATGCTTCTGAAACTTTCAAAAAAAGAATTTTATCAAGATGAAGTTGTTCGCCACGGAATGATGAAAACAAAAATAACCTTCAATTACGTTCGTCAAGTTACCGAAAGATACTTGGACTGGGTCACTATTTACGATTGATAGTTCGTACATTTACTAAAAAAAATCAAACAATTAATCGTCATAGAAGGTCCAACAGCTAGTGGCAAGACATCAGTAAGTGTTGTCCTTGCTAAATACTTCAATACTTGTGTTTTATCTGCAGACTCTAGGCAGTTTTATCGAGGAATTGAAATAGGAACTGCAAAACCCAGTAGCATAGAACAAGATGGAATCACTCATTTTTTTATTGATTCTCACAATTTAACTGATCAAGTAAGCTCAGCTCGATATGAACGTGAAGCCCTCCATGTTTTAGAGACAGAATTCAAAACAAAAGATGTAATTGTTTTAGTCGGCGGTTCAGGTATGTACATTGATGCTCTCTGTAATGGTTTAAATCCTATTCCTTCTTCTCAAGAAATGAAAGAGGCAGTACAGAAAGATTTCGAGGAAAAAGGCTTACCCCCCCTAATCCTAGAGTTAAAAGAAAATGATCCTCAATACTATGCGCAAGTAGACAAAAAAAATCCAATGCGTATTCTTAGAGCAATTGAAGTTATACGATTAACGGGAAAGACATTCACCGAATTACGCTCACCTGACCCAATTATCCGACCATTCTTAACACATCGTTATGTGCTTGAACACGATAGAGAAATATTGTATGAAAGAATAAACAAACGTGTTGATACAATGATCGAAAACGGATTAATTCAAGAAGCTGAATCTGTTAAACACTTGCAAGCGCTAACCTCTCTTAATACTGTAGGATACAAAGAATTATTCGACTATCTTGACGGCAACTCTTCACGCAATGATGCCATAGACTTAATTAAACGAAATTCTCGCAGATACGCGAAAAGACAAATAACGTGGTTTAAAAAACACAAAGCAAAATGGATAAATTTTACGACTGTGAATCAAGTCGTTGAAGAAATTATTGCTGATTTCAATTCGCGTTAATTCGCTTTGGAATGATTCTTGAAATTAACCCAATTGAAATTAAACAAACCAACTCCATGCAAATTGAATTAAAAAACGTAATGCCTAAACCTCTTGCATCCATTCAACATGGAGAAAAAAGTATTTGGGGAAGCCATGTAATATTGCATCCAGCAAAGAAAATTGTCCTTAATGCCTCAAGCGGAAAAGGTAAATCAACATTTGCGAGTACTGTTTTTGGAATACGTGATGATTATTCAGGTCGTATCGAATACGATAAACGCGATATTAAAACATTCAGCGTCGATGAATGGACAGAAATTAGAAAAAACAAAATTGCAGTTGTATTTCAAGATTTACAATTGTTCTTAACATTGAGCGTTCGAGAAAATTTACTACTTAAGAATTCTTTAAGTGATACATTCACAGAAGGTGAACTCAAAACCCTACTTGAAAAACTTGAAATAGATGATAAATGGAATCAAAAGTGCGGGCTTCTCTCTATGGGACAACAGCAACGTGTGGCAATAATCCGATCTTTGGCGCAACCATTTGATTGGCTTTTAATGGACGAACCCTTCTCTCATTTAGATATAGAAAATACAAATCGCTGTCTTTCTATTATTGCAGATCGAACGAATGGACAAAATGCAGGTTTCGTAATCACAACTCTCGGTAATCATCATTCTTTTAATTTTGACCAAGAACTAAACCTTTAAGCTATGCTCAATAAATTATTATTCAAAAATCAAGATAAAAAACAACTGATTATTGCAGTAATTGGTGCATTCATGGGCATTACCTTTTTAATCGTTTCTATTCACTATTTGATTAAGGTTAATCAATTTGGAGAAGGAGAAGATATTTTAGGACCAAATACCATTATTGTGCAAAAAAAAGTCTCAAATACTAGTACACTGGGATTGACAAAAACCGATTTCAGTAAAAAAGAAATTGAAAAAATGAAGAATTTAAGCTTCATTCAAGATATTAAGCCGGTTATCGCTAATAGTTTTGATGTCTACTTTAAAACTAATGATTCCTTGGTGCCACCATTCAGTTCTGATGTTTTTATACAAACTGTTGACCAAGATTTCTTGGATATTAGTGATGAAAATTGGAATTGGAAAGATGGAGATGATTTTGTACCCATGATTATGCCTCGTGAATTCTTAGTGATGCTTAATACATTCATGAGTGCCCAGGGAATACCTCAAGTTTCAGATGACTTAGCAAAAGAGATTAATTTCTCCTTTAGAATTGCCAACAAAGATCGTTCATTAAAAGAAACCGTAGATGTCCGTATCGTTGGTTTTACAAGTGAAGTATCGTCTATTCTTGTTCCGGAGTCATTCATGAAATATGGAAATGAAAAATATTCTGATGGAATGGAACAAAAAATCACACAAATAATGATTTCAAGTGGGGAAGGAGAATTTGGACTGGTTGAAGAATTAATGGCAAAAAAGGGACTTGATTCTAAAAACTCGCAAATGATTGTGGGTAAACTAAAAAGTATCGTTGGCACCTTGGTCATTGTAATACTTGGAATTTCTATCATCGCGGTATTTGTTTCGGGTCTTGTTCTAATTCAATACATGCAATTGCTAATTAGTAGAAACATATACGAAGTTAGAACCTTAATACGCCTTGGACATGCACCAAAAGTTATCATCCGTTTATTCTTCATCTATTTCGTCAAAATATTCGGAATCGTTACTGGATTGGCATTAACGGCATTCTTTCTTATTAAATATTTCTTAGACGCTATGTTTACTTCAGGAGGAATAAATATAAATACAGATGTGACATTAGAAAGTATGCTTGCCTTATTAGCTGCTTATGCCTTGTTTTCTTTTACCAGTTTCCAAACAGCAAAAAAAGGAATTTTCAGCCAATTTTAGTCGTTAAAGAAATGTTAATTAACCCAAGAAGTTCATTTTTATGTAAGAATAAAAATATCTTTAACTATTCAATTAAGAAAAGTAACTATGAAATTAATTCTGACAGCAACATTCGTTGTATTAACTACGCTATCCTTTGGACAACAAATAAAATTTAAGATTGCCGGTCAAAAAGACACTACGGTAAATTTAGTCCGCTATTTTGGTAAAGGACTATATTATGCAGATACTGCTGAGATGAAGGATGGTGTTGCTATTTTTGATGGTTCTAAGGAGAAAAGTGGAATATTGGCACTATACCTTCCAGGCCAGCAAATGTTAGAGTTCATTTTCAATGGTGAAGAAATTTATATCGAAACAGCGCTACCAAACTTGATGAAATCGGCAAAAATTAAGAAGTCTGATGAGAATAAAATATTCTCGGGGTATATCTCTTTTATTGCTTCCAAAAAAGAAAGATCAATCAAATTAGTTGAAGAAAGAAAGGCAATTGAAAAAGATTCGGAAGAATATAATTCAATTACTAAAAAAATCAATGAAGCCAATGATGAGGTGCTTAGCTATCAAAAAAATATTATCAAAGATAATCCTGAAATGCTCGTTTCAAAAATCATAAAGATGTCAATGGATATTGTAATTCCAGATTCACCAACCAATGAGGCAGGAGAAATAATTGACTCTAGTTTTAGATTTAATTATTACAGAGAACACTTTTTTGACAACATTGATTTAACAGATGATAGATTGGTACGAACACCGATATACCATAATAAACTAAACACTTATTTCAGTAAGCAAATGATGGTGCAGCACTGGGATACCGTTTTACATTATGCTTTTAAATTATGTGATCAACTCCTACTTGGCTCTGAAATGTATCAATACAATGTTTCTTGGATAACAAGTCAATACGAACAAAGTAAAATTATGGGCATGGATAAAGTCTTTGTAATGATGGGAGACCGTTATTATAGAGGAAATGATTCAAAAGGAGATCCGAAAGCATTTTGGATGAAAAAAGAAAGCTTAGATAAGCTCGTAGATAAAGTAGACGTTAACATGAATCTTGTTATTGGTTCAAAACCAGTAAACATTTCTCTTCTAGACACAACGGATCAAAAATGGTACGATTTCTACAGTCTTGATGCAGAATATACGATATTGTACTTTTGGGATCCACAATGTGGTCATTGTAAGAAGATTACACCAAAATTACAAACTCTTTATGAAGAAAAATTTAAAGCAAGAAATATTGAGATTTTCGCCATTGGAAAAGCTGTTGGAGAAGATTTCGAGAATTGGAAGAAATTTATTAGCGACAATAATTTAGAATTCATCAACGTTGCTGTAACAGATAGACTCTATACTGAGGCAATGAAAGATGCAAGGCAATTTGTCCCGAAATATACAAGTATCGAATCACTAAATTATCAGAAAACATATGATGTTTTTACTAGTCCAAAGGTCTTTATTTTAGACAAAGACAAGACAATTATCGCTAAAAGTTTATCAATCTCTCAATTGGAGAATCTAATGGATCGCCTACAAGATAAAGCGGATTTACCAAAACTATTTCCACCTGATTTGGAAAATCCAGAAGACGAACAGATGCATTAATTACAAATACCATTTCAACTATAGAAAAGAGTAGTTTAATTATTAAATTAGTGCTTTAAAGACAATGACTTAAATTTAACCGACTCACTATGAAGCTTATCGTTCTATTTTTTTTTATGCTTCCCTCGATCTGTTTTGGACAAGATTACTGGCAACAAGAAGTTAATTATTCGATTCAAGTAGAATTAAACGATATAGAGCATAGTCTGGAAGGGGAGGAAACTTTTGAATATATCAATAATTCTCCAGATCAGCTTAATAAAATTTACATCCATGTTTGGCCAAATGCATACGAAAATGGTACGACAGCTTTGGCTCAACAGCAATATGGTAATGGTAATAATCAATTAAAACACATTAGTGACAAAGACAAAGGGTCTATTAAAAAACTTGACTTTAGTGTAAATGGAGAAAAAGCCAAATGGGAATTCCATCACCATCACGACATCGTAATTCTCACTCTCAATCAAACATTAAATCCTGGTGAAAGAATAATTGTCTCTACTCCATTCACCGTAAAAATACCTACTGGATCAATATCCCGACTTGGCCATATCGGGCAATCATATCAGATTACCCAATGGTATCCAAAGCCTGCAGTATATGATAAAGAAGGATGGCATTATATGCCTTACTTGAATCAGGGTGAATTCTATTCTGAATTTGGTTCATTTGATGTTTCTATAACACTCCCTAAAAATTACATTATTGCGGCAACAGGGGATTTAAAAACAGTATCTGAGGTTGATTATCTGAATTCAATTGCAAAAGAAACAGAGGATGCAATCAATTCAGGTAAAGATTTAAGAAATATTGAAGGATGGTCGGATTTTAAAACATTTCCAAAATCGGATACGGCACAAAAAACAATTCGATATACCCAATCAAATGTGCATGATTTTGCATGGTTTGCGGACAAACGTTTCAGTGTATTGAAAGGAGAAGTAGAATTGCCACATTCTAAAAGGAAAGTGACGACATGGGCAATGTACACACCAAATGAATCAAGCCTTTGGAAAGATGCTTCTGAATATTTACACGATGCTATATACTATTACTCATTATGGAATGGCGATTACCCATACAATAACGTCAGCGCTGTTGATGGAACAATTAGTGCTGGAGGTGGTATGGAATATCCAAATGTAACCGTTATTGGACGCTCAGGGAATGCTCATCAATTAGAAGTCGTCATTGTGCACGAAGTTGGTCACAACTGGTTCTATGGACAATTAGGGACAAATGAGCGTGTTCATGGCTGGATGGATGAAGGAATGAATACGCTCAATGAAATTCGCTATATTCAAACAAAGTACCCTGATAATACTGCAATGTCTGACATGGTTTTAAACGGAGCGATGCATTTAAATGACCTCGATCATCATGATATGGCTGATATATCCTATAGAACGATTGCAGGTTTAGGGGAAGACCAACCTATTGAAACGCATTCTGTCGAATTCACTTCAACAAACTACGGCATTATAATGTATCAAAAAACAGGAATCGTGTTTTTCTATCTAAAGGACTATTTAGGTGACGAATTATTTGATGAATGTATGCTTGAATATTATCGAGAATGGGAATTTAAGCACCCACAACCTGAAGATATGAAGACATCTATTGAAAAGACATCTGGGAAAAATCTTAATTGGCTATTCAAAGACCTTATACAAACAACTAACCATATTGATTACAAATTACTCAAAGTAAAACACTTAGGAGATTCTTACGAAGTAGTTATAAAAAATGTGGGACAGGTAAATGGTCCAATTGAAATCAACGGTTTTCTTGATGGAAAATTAGTTGTAACAGAATGGGTTGATCCAGGCGAGAAAAAACAAACTATCGAACTAAAAGAACCCCTCCTCGATTATGTCGTTATTGATAATGGGCGTGACATCCCTGAAATGTCTCGTCAAAACAATACTTCCCGCACAAAAGGAATCTTTAAAAAATACGAGCCACTTAAGTTCGAATTCCTTACAGGTGATAACGAAGCCGAATACACCAATGTATTTTGGACCCCTACTATTTCAGGAAATGCATACGATCAAATGATGTTAGGCGTTGCAATTCATAATTTTTCTGCACCAACAAGTCGATTCAATTACCTTATTGCTCCAGCATATTCATTCGGAAGAAAATACGTTTCTGGAATAAGTGAGTTCGGGTATACATTTTTACCTAAACGTTTTTTAAAAACATCAAAATTTGGACTCTCTATTAAGTCGTTTAAGAATGACTCAACATTTAGTGGCAATGATTCACATTTCATAACTGTTTCTCCTTTATGGCAAGCCAAAATTGGTAATCGCGGCTATAATTCTCCCATAAGTCAGTATGTCCGAGTGCAAAGCATGTACAAAAAGACGAAATTAGGTCCAAAACATATTGAACATGCTGGTTTTTATGTTTTGTACAATTATGATTACATAAAACAGGATGTTAAAATTAATTTCAAATTAAGAAACGATTTCATCACAGATGTCAACTCTTCCGAGTCGATGGCAAGAATGAGTGCTGAAGTGACATTTAAATTGAAATACTTAAAAAATAAAATGGACCGCTGGGCTGAAATACGTCTATATGGAGGACAACAATATATCCGTGATTTTGGTTCTTCAATGACTCAGACGTATTCAATGTCTCTTGCTGGTGCATCTGGGAATCAAGATTTATTTGTGGATGAATATTATTTTGGACGTAATGAATTATCAGGTCTTTGGTCACAACAACGTGATGAAAATATGGGTGGTTTTAAATCTGCTAATGGATATGGTTCATCTTCTATAGCAATTGTATCAAGTACTATTTATATCGATTTACCTATCCCAAAATTAGGGTTTATTGGTGCCTTTGCAGATATAGGAGCTTTTCATGATGGAACTTATTTTCAATCTGTTTTTAATGCTGGTTTAGGCGTCAGAATTAGTAATGTTTTTGGTGTTTATTTCCCTGTATTCGTGAGTTCAGAACTTGAAAACTCTTTCATTAGCAAAAACTACGCGAAGCGAATTCGATTCACATTAAAATTCAATTTATTTAATAAACCGCTGAATATAAAGAGTGTGATAGGTTAAGTACGCTTTCTATCAAAGAGTCTACTTTATGTCAAGATTGAACGATCTACAATTATTTAATTTGAAATTCAAATAAATACTTAGAGTGAAAATTAACTTAAACGAAGCATATCATTTGGTGATTGACAAATAATAGCTTTGTCCTTGTACATTGCTAAGGGCGATTTCAGTAGACTAGGCATATGACGAATAATTTCATACCACTCACTGGAATTAAATTCTTTACCACGAAGTTCTTTCTGATAATAAGGGATTGATTTATTTACAATTCCTTTAGCATCAACTCCAAGTTGATCTAGAAATTTAATAAACAAGGATTCCGACAGTCTTACTGTAGATAATTCTTGCATATTTATCCTTACTCCTAAAGTGTGTGCCATCGCCAGAGCCTTACGATCTAAAGATTTATTCTTATTGTAGAGCAAAGTCAATTCATTTTTGTTGTAATACATAAGTAAAAAGTTTAAGGTTAAAGCTAATTTACAACATCCCGATGTATCTAGCAAAATTACCGAATGAATAAGTGTTGAATTACACTTTAAATAACTATAAATGAGTATTTTAGTCTTAAAATATGCAGAAAGGTAAAGTTTAGATTTAACTAGGCTTTATTCATTTATAATAATCCTAAACATATTCACTCAACTCCAACCAACGATCTGTCTTTGTCTCTAGTTCGTTGACAACTTTAGATAATTTCTCTCCGACAATCATCAAATCCTCATTTGAAGTATTTATATCTGATAAATCTTGAGTTAATTGTGCTTTTTCTTGCTCTAATTTCTCCATTTCTCCTTCAAGACCAACAAATTCAGCATTTTCCTTATAAGTCAGCTTTATCTTTTCTTTAGGAGTCCCAGCATCTAGTGTGGAAACTTTCACTATCTCTTCAGGTTCTATTTTCGTCTTTTTATTAGAATTTTTAGACTGCAATTGTTTTCTATAGGCTGTGTAATTCCCTAATAAATCTTTAATCTCACCTTCTCCCTCAAATACGAATAGGTGATCGACCATTTTATCCATGAAGTATCTATCGTGAGATACAACGATCAAACACCCTTGAAAACCTCTCAAATACTCTTCTAAAACACTCATTACAAAAATATCTAAGTCATTGGTAGGCTCATCGAGAATTAAAAAATTTGGATTCTTCATTAAAATCGTCATCAACTTTAATCTTCTTTTCTCTCCACCACTCAGTTTGTGGACAAAATTAAAATGCATACTTCTTGGAAATAGGAACTTCTCTAAGAATTGAGCTGCCGACATTTGACGACCTTTCTCTAAAGGAATAAACTCTGCAATATCTCGTATTACATCAATTACTTTTTGTGATTCGTTCTCAGTTTTCAATAATTCTTGGCTGTAGTAACCAAAAACAACTGTCTCTCCAGTCACGACCTTCCCTTTACTAACCCCTTCAAGACCGAGTATCATGTTTAGAAAAGTAGATTTACCAGCACCGTTTTTGCCAACAATCCCTAAGCGTTCATTGCGTTTAAATGTATATGTTAAATCGTTGAGGATTTTTAAGTCGCCGAAATTCTTTCCAACATGGTGCATTTCAAGAATTTTAGATCCTAAGCGCTCCATTTTTACAGGAATTTCTAATTCATCAGTATCTAAGCGTTGTTTGGCTACAGATTTGACATCATGAAACGCCTCAATTCGAGCTTTTTGTTTTGTCCCACGTGCTTTTGGCTGACGACGCATCCATTCCAATTCTTTTCGGAATTGATTTTTTGCTTTTCCAACTGTTGATTCACGTTGTTCATTGCGTTCTGCCTTTTTCTCTAGGTAATATGAAAAATTTCCTTTGTATTTGTAAATTGTTTGATCTTCCAATTCAAGAATAGTATCACAAACAACTTCTAAAAAATATCGATCATGAGTAACCATTAAAATAGTTGCTTTCGACTTAGATAAATAACCTTCTAGCCATTCTATCATATCCAAATCCAAATGATTTGTTGGCTCATCAAGAATCAAAATGTCTGCTTCAGCTACAAGTACTTTTGCTAAAGCAACTCTTTTTTGCTGTCCTCCTGAAAGTGTACTCACTAGCTTCGAGGTATCTTCGAGCTTAAGAACAGATAAAATTTGATTTACACGGACTTCAATATCCCATGCGTTGAGTTCTGTAATTGCCTCAAATGAATTTGCAATTAAATCCTCATCATTGAGACGCATTGCAAGGTTATATTCCTTAACGGCTTTTAATTCGGGTAAATCGTGTGAAAATATCTCTTCAAGGATAGTGTTTTTATCATTCAATGCTTCATTTTGTTCCATGAAAGCAATACGCAGGTCCTTTCTAAAGACAATTCTTCCGCTATCTATTATTTCATCAGAACTTTCTCCTCCTGGAGTTTGAGAATAGATACAACGCAAAAGTGTTGTTTTCCCACTGCCATTTTTTGCGACAATTGCAACTTTCTGTCCTTGGTCAATACCAAAAGTGATGTCTTCGAAAATAATTCTATCTCCAAAGGACTTCGTAAGGTTTTCTATCGATAAGTAATTCATGCTATCTTAATCTATCTAATGATTCCAATAATCTCTTATCACGCTTTATTCCTGTATTGGCAAGAAATGTAAAAGGAAAACCGCAAACGAACAAGAAAAACCCTAGATCCATTTCTCTGCTTGTCGTTTCTGCATCAATAAGCTTATCTCCTACTATCGATAATACAATAACAGATACGAGCATTAAAAAGTAAATTCCAAAAATTATTCTTCCTAATTTAAACTGACGATTCAATGACTTATATGACATAATACATAGAAAAGACAATAGAATAAGTGAACCTGCTCCAATATAAAATGGAAAATTCGTTGTGCTTATAATATCATTTGTTTCAATATTATATGCTGTTATACCGTATGAACTGAATGTATATCTTGTTGTTTCATTAATAAAGCTGAACAAGATTGTTCCAAACATCACAAAGGATAGAAGGGAAATAGTAATTGCCAAATAAACGGTTTGTATTCTCTGAATCATGAATGTAATTTTCATGCAAAGATAATAGATTATTCAGCGCTAATTAAAAAAAATACTCTATTTAAAGAATGACTTTCTTATTAACTTATTGTTAGTTATTAAAAGTAAACAGATTATGAAAAAAATGGCACAGGAGTAATTTCATAATTCAAAATTATTTACCCAATACTAATAAAAGAAAAGAGTGAAAATTAAACTGATTTTAGCTTCTCTGTGTTTCTTGGAACAAAAAATAAGAGTATCAATCCTACAATAAAGAAGAACATTACTGACAGTATTGAAGCACGAATATCACCTGTGATATATTCCATAAAACCGAAAAAGAAGGTTCCAAATACGATTCCTATTTTCTCTGTTACATCGTAAAAAGAAAAGTACGAGGCATGATCAGTTGTTTCTGGTAAGAATTTAGAGTAGGTAGACCTCGCCAATGACTGCACACCACCCATAACAACACCGACACATGCTGCTAGAACATAGAACTCGACGGGTGTTGTAAGAAAGTATGCATAAACACAAATAGGGATCCAAAAGGCAACAACAATCAATAAGGATTTAATATTACCTATTTTTACAGATAGTCGAGACAATAAGAATGCGCCTAACGCAGCTAATAGTTGAATAAGTAAAATTGAAACGATTAATCCTGTCTGGCCAGCTTCTTCGTATTCTCCAACGAAAATCTCACGTTTTGCATAAAGAACTGCCATCAACATAACTGTTTGTACACCTGTATTAAAAAAGAAAAAAGCGGATAAAAAGCGTTTCAGTCGTTTGATTTTTTTAAATTCTTGAAAAACTTTTTTCAATTCTTTAAATCCTTTCCAAATCATGCCTTTCTCTTTCTTCTTCTCGAAAACATTATTTGGTAATACACGGTAAGTAATCTGACTAAAACCAATCCACCAAATACCAACCAAAAGGAATGTATACTTTGTCAAGCTCTTGTCAATAAACATAATCATAGCAAGACATATTACTAAAAGAATCATACTTCCAAAATACCCCATTGAAAAACCTCTTGCTGATATTTTATCGTGATCTTTCGGTTCTGCAATTTCTGGCAAATAAGCATTGTAGAAAACTAAACTATTCCAAAAACCTATACTGGCTAGAAACAAGGAAAGCATTCCGATTTCGATGTGGTGGATATCGAAAAAGAAAAGTGAAATACATGAAAGTGCCCCTAAGTAGCAAAAAAACTGCATAAATTTTTTCTTGTTTCCTGAAAAATCCGCAATTCCAGAGAGCATCGGTGATAAGAATGCAACAACTAAAAATGAGGCAGATAAAACATATGACATTAAAACTGATGGCGAAATTTCTACTCCAAAAAACTCAACAGTTATTGCAGAACTATCAACTACACCACCTAATTCAAGATGCTTGTCTAAATAAGCTTGACGTGTTAATGACTCGTAAAAAATAGGGAATATTGCAGAAGAAATGACAAGATTGTACACTGAATTAGCCCAATCATAGAATACCCACCCTCTGATTATACGCTTGTCTCCTTTTTTTATCATGGCTTAAAATTTATTCTTTCCCAAGAATATATTGATCAAGATAGGAAAAATATTCTGAAAGTTCTCCAGACAATGTTGTTTCACTTCCTCGTGCGATAATACCATCTTTATCATCCAATAGCATCAATGGAAAAACTTCTTTCAATAATTCATTCCCAAAATCAACTGAAGCATCTAATGGTAATTCACAAGGCAAATTATCCACAGCCATCACTGCGATAACGCCTTCCTTCATAAAATCATCTTCAGATTCTGTCTTTGGATTGTATCCGTAAATCGGATCAGCAATTTTACTCGGTCGCAATGTTGAAGCAACCGGACCATCAATATCACAAGATATATCGGCAACAACTGAAAGTTTAACATTTTCATTCTTTAAATCATTTCTTGTAAAAATAAAGTCTGCTTTGTCACTCCAATAATGGCATGGGATATACATATCAGCGTGGGTTAAGTATTTCGAAAAAGTTGATTGGTACAATTCTGGTGATGAATAAAACTCGGTCTTATTAAAACCTCCGTCAGACTTTCTTGCATAGTAATCCTCCAATTCTAGGTGTGAAAACACAGCTTCTTCAAAATCATTTTCTAAAAATTCCCTTGGCGATACTTCTTTGATTGGTAAATGGTCTAATATTTCTCTTGCTCCGTGCCCTACTCTTCCAAAACCAGATAATATCACTTTGGTGTTTTTATTGAACACTACTTTTTTCAATTCCTCTTCTACTTCTTTACGATTAGCGCACTTATTCGCAGCTTTAAGTGAATAAAGATTGTGTTTTAAGCCAAAAGCGAGAAAACCATTGTAGCATCCAACAATACCAGCATATCGACCAAAGCCAATGATTCGTTTTCCTGTTTTGTCTTTTAAAACCTCATAATCAATTAATTGTATATTCTTTTCCAGAATTGCATTTAACAATTCTCTATTGTAAGGCTGCTTTTTATAAGTGTGGGAAAAAAACATAAATTTCTTATTTGGAATAAGGTCTTTGATGTTTACCTCTTTCACTCCAATAATCAAATCACATGACGTTAAATCTTCATTCATTGTGATTCCTTTATCTAAGTAAGATTGGTCAGAATATGCACGAATTGGGCTAGGTTGAACAATTATTTCAACACCTGAATACCTTGTTTCAAGGTCCTTACATTGTTTTGGCGTCAAAGGGACTCTCTTGTCCGGTGGCACTTTCCCTTCTCGTATTACTCCAATTTTAATACTCTCCATAATTTTACTTTATTTGTGTGTCTAACAAATATTCATCGATAAACTCGCGTACACATCCTTCTCCGCCTTTCTTATTCAAAATAACAGTTGAAACTGACTTAATACGCTGAACAGCATCAACAGGACAAGCAGAAAAGCAAACGCTTTCCATCACTTCCAAATCGTTAATATCATCGCCTATCATTGCGACATTATCAAGGTTTATTTTCAAATCAGCACAAATCCCTTTCAATGTTTCCATTTTAGGCGTTCTACTAACAATACAGTTTTGAATTCCTAACATATCAGCTCTTTTCGATACTGCTTCTCCTTTAAAACCTGAAGAAATAATTGCTACTTGAAAGTTTTTATTCGTCAGGTGTATTATTGCCATTCCGTCTTTAGTGTTGAATTTTTTGAATTGATCTCCACTTTCAGTAAAGTACATGCCTCCATCCGTCATCACTCCATCCACATCAATAACCAGTAGTTTTATTTTCTCAATTTTCGATTTAAGTTCATTCGTTTTAAAAGAATGATTAAAAAGAAGCGAGTGCATATCTGTTTCGTATTCTTCACAAACAACCTCTAGATCAGAGACTGTCATTTCTTCGACAGATTCAATACCTATATCGGACAATAAGCCCAAGAAATCAATCCCGAATTTATCGCATAACCCTCTTATATTTTGTTCTAAATACACGACTAAATCATTTTATAACCAACGCTTTCAGCAACTGGCTTTAATTTACTAAACAAATCTCTAAATTCATCATGCGTTAATTGTTGTGACGCATCTGATTTTGCCACTTTTGGGTTTCTATGTGCTTCAATCAATAAACCATCAATTCCCATAGCTACACAGGCCTTAGACAAAACTGGCACTCCAAACGCATAACCCATAGCGTGGCTAGGATCTAATATTATAGGTAAATTAGTATATTCTTGCAGCCAAGCTACACCGCACAAATCCAGTGTAAATCGCGTGTTCGTTTCAAAAGTTCGCAACCCTCTTTCACAAAGGATAACGTTTTCATTCCCTCCAGAAAGGACAAATTCAGCTGCTTGAACAAATTCTTTTAACGTTGTACCAAATCCTCTTTTTATCAATACGGGCTTCTGTGTTTTCGCACAAGCTCTGAGTATTCCCTGATCATACATCGCTTTAGCACCGACCTGAATAACATCAGAATATTCTATCACTTCATGAATATGAGTTGCATCACGCGCTTCAGTAATTACATTCAAGCCATAATCTTCGCGCATTTTCGCTAACAGCTTCAATCCGTCCAATCCCATTCCTTGAAAAGAATATGGGCTTGTTCTTGGTTTGAAGCAACCACCACGTAAAGTAGATAATCCCATATCTACCAGCATCTCTGCTGATTCTCTAAGTTGCTCTTCTGATTCTACAGAACAAGGCCCTCCAATCAAAAGTGTAGAATTTAAATCTCCACCAATGGCCATTTGACCAATTTTCACTTCGCGTTTATCTGCTCTGTACTTTTGAGAAGCAAGTTGAATATCGTTATCAAATTCCCAAAATTCATCTACCTCTCCTTCAATGATCGCGGGGACTTGTTTCATACCCGATCCACTGATCAAAACTTTCTTACCTCCAGAATTAACAAAAAAAGCGCCAATTGACTCTGCGATTTCCTCTGCTCGTTCGGCAGAAACATGATCTTTTAAATGTATAATCATAATTCTCCTTTTATTAGATTTACAAAAGTAACAATTCCTTTTGCAACACCACCTTTAGAAACAACTGGCAAATAACTAATTGGAAACTTACTATTCTTAATTAATTGTAACATTTCATTCACTGTAAATTCCACTGGAATAGTAGTTGGGTGCATGTTTAATAATTCTCCCGGATTAATTCCATTTAAATCATTCAGATGCACAAGCAATCCTCTTCTTACATCTGCATTAGAGATAAGTCCTTTCAATAGCCCCGAGTCGTCAACAACCAAAGTGAATCCCAATTTTCCTGTTTCAATTGACTCAAGTGCAGTTTGCAAACTCAAATTTCTATGCAGAACTTGTGGGGTTTCATCTAAAGGTCGCATAAAATCTCCAACTGAATAATGCGATTCAACATCTCGTTTCGTGAGATTCATGAGGGCATTACCTATACTCGACGCATTGAATAAATAAGATCCAGAAACTGAGCTCGTGACCCCCATATTCCGAAGAATAAAAGAAACTTCCGCGTTTACTCCTCCATCTACATGTATTGATTTACCAGGATATTTATTTCTGAATTCTCTTATTTTAGTAAAATTGATGACATCAAATTTACCGCCTGATTGACCAGGGATTGTTGCCATAATTAAAATGAAATCAAAAGACTTATATCCCTCAAAAATATCAACCGATGTTGGTGTTATTACAGCAATCCCTTTTTTACCAGTCACTTCTTCAGGAATTTCCAGTTTCTCTTTTAGGTTCTCGTATTGAAAAGTCAAATATTCCACAGGATTCTCCTCCAATAATCGGTAATATTTACTTGGATCTTCCGTAATAATATGTAAATCGATCGGTAAGTCACAAAGTTCTCGAATGGCTTTAATATCATCAAAGACTGCTAAATCGTCATTACAATCAACATGCAACAAATCTACTTGGTGGCTGACTAAGTCATCAATTACTGCACTCAACTCTCTCTTTTTATCGCTATATATGGACGCTGATATTTTCATTAATTAATTTTGTGAATTGATTCAAATTTATCATTACAAATAATGATTTCTAGACCATCAGAGAAAATCTCCTCTTCCAATTTCGTTTGTAGATTCAATAATAATTTTCTTTCTTCAAAAGGAATACTTTGACCGCCTTCAAAAGACTTAATAATATTCAATTGATGTGATTCCGATAATTTAACAATTTGTAAATCCTGCTTTTTCCCAGTTATTAACCCATTCTCTTTCCAGTAAAAAGCAACCTTTTCAGCTTTTCCTTCATCTGTTTTATCCATAAAGTAAACTGATAGATTTTCACCTTTAGCCTGATGTCCATAGCCTGAAGAGCATGCTGTAAGAAGAATTAAACTTGAAAGAAGTAAGATTTTAGTCACTTGCTCATTTTTGACGCTAAGATAGTGATTTCAATCCATGAAAACTCAAAAAATATTGTTGACCAGTTTTATATGACTATTTTACATTTCTAAGAACATCTTAATGCAAAAAAAAAATGTGAATCATGTCTATTCAGGAGCCTCCAATAGAACTAGTTTATACGACTTAAGTATTCCAAACGCGTGGAACAATCAACTTGTCATTTTCATCCATGGATACATGGGTTATAAAGATTGGGGATGTTGGAATCTTGTTTCTTCTTATTTCAACAAGAAAGGTTTTGCTTTTTTAAAATATAACGCTAGCCACAATGGTGGCACGATTGAAAAACCAATCGATTTTAGCGACTTAGATTCGTTTAGCGAGAACAATTACATGAAAGAGATTGAAGACTTTGAAGCCATTATGCAAATGGTTGATAAGAAATTCAACAACGATTTAGCAATTAGCGTTATTGGACATTCACGAGGTGGAGCAATAGCACTTTTACAATCAGACAATAGAAGAATACAACGAATAGCTACATGGGCCGCAATTTCATCAATTGAAAATCGCTTTCCAAGTGGGACTGAATTAGCCACTTGGAAAAAAAATGGGTCGTATGTTCGTGAGAATGGTCGAACAAAACAACAAATGCCACATAATTACAACCAGTTCGAAAACTTTCTCGAGCACAAAAAGCGTTTAAATGTTGAACGCTATTGTAGAAATTCGACAACTCCTACACTTATTATTCATGGTGAGAAAGATACATCAGTAACTCTTCAAGATGGCATTTCTATTGCATCATGGCTGGATTCTAATTTGGAAATTATTAAAAATGCTCAACACACATTTAACTCTTCCCAGCCTTGGGGCAAGGATTTCATGCCAAAAGAATTGATTGAAGTTTGTGAATTGACCAGTTCTTTTTTTAATTTACCTATCGATACTAGAACATAAAAGAAGTTTTCTTTTACATAAAACGACTTTTCTCTTCTTCATTTAACACAACGCAATATCCTTTTGAAAAATGGTGCCTACGAATTGCTATAAAATCATAAACCTGATCTCTAAAATAGATAGGAATTATTCGAAATACCGTAAGAAGGCGTTGAGGAAATGCAAAATAACGAGTAACTTTTAAGGCCGCTTTTGATTTTTCAAATAGCATCCCATCCTCTAACAAATAAAATGTATTTAGCTTTAATGGCTCCCAGTTCTTTTCTTGAAACAATTTCTGGCTGTATTCTGACTGAATAGATGCAAAAAAAAGTGACTTCGACTTGTCATTCTTGAGAATATACTTTACAGCCCTATTACAAAAACCACATTCTCCATCATAAAAAACAATATTTGCGTCTCCACCCATTTGGTTTGTCTAATCGACTTGCAAGGTATTAAAAATTGGTATAATCATTTAGTAATAATGTTAGATGAGAAAATTAACTCTTATAGCTTATCTCAATAATTGTTGCACCTTGGCCATATTCAAAATAATCTCCATCATAGTATTCAATCCCATTTTCTTTATTGAGAAATGAGCGAACTTCATAACGAAGAACTCCTTCTCCGACGCCATGAATGACAACAATTTTAGCTTTTCGCTGATGCTTTGCCATTTGAAAAAATTGTCTAAAAACAATCATTTGCTGCGATAAAATTTCAAAATTTGAAAGATGCGTGTGTGAATCCGTTAATTCTTCAATGTGTAAATTAATTTCGGGTAAATTACTCCGATTTCTAATGCTATTGTTTGAAGTTTCCTGATTTATTCCCGAATCCTGCATGGTTATAGAAGCAACTACTTCATCATCTATTGAATAGCTATCACCCTGTACAATAACAAGTTGTGATTTTAAATAAGACCTCTTGAACCCATCATCATCCAATATCATTACTTTATCTCCAGCAGTTATTGAATCTACTACTCCTCCACCTTTCTCATTAAGAAAAACTATTTTCTGACCTGGTTTAAACTCCATCAAGGTACCATTGAACATCAATATTCATAAACAAAACAATCGGCACTATGAAAGAAGCGACCCAAAATATAAAAACCATTAGACGAAAGAAGAGGCTTGCGTCTTTTATTAGTGGTGTTATCAAGACACTATTCACTTGACTAGCAAAAATAGGATCCAATTCTTCTTCTGAAACTTGGCCTGTGTATTTTTGTAGAGTTGGCGTATATTCTAAAACAACTTTTTTAATTTGTGAATATGTCTGGTTACTCAGTAAATTATAAGTTGTTGCAAAATCAACACCTTCTTGCTTCAGTTCTTTATGAATCTCATACTTTTTCTGAAGCGCACGCACTCTGAAGCCCATAAAAAATCCAAATAACATTAATACATAACTATCAATATACCAACCTACCCCTATCATAAAAAGAGACGATATAAATGCAAAAATCATGAGCATTAACTCATTCCCTTTATTAAAATACAACTTGAACATTTGTCCGCCATCTAATGGGTCTAAAGGAAGTAAATTTATGATATTCAACAATAGAAATAGGAGGCCTACAGTTAAAAACCATGCATAATGATACTCTGCACCAAAGTAAATGAGTAAAGCACCTATTAAAACACCAGGGAAAGGTCCTGCAATTGTGACAATAAAACTCTCTTTCTGTGAATAATTCGACTTTATTCCTTGTACAAAAGCTCCCATCAATGGAATAAAAAGCATTCTTACATTTTTATACTTAAAAAATTTCATTGCCAAAAAATGACCTAATTCATGAATGAGTAGGACAATTACCAAGTACACAATGAAATTAATTTCATTGTCAAAAAACAGAAAAAACACAAGAACGAAGAGTACAAGAGAGAAAAATGTCAATGACATACTCCCTTTTTGTTTTGGCTCTACCAATTCAGGTTTTTCCGGATAAAAATCAAAAGATTCCATGTATTAAAGATACTAAAACTATTTATACCTTATTTCTTATTGTTGAAATTTCGCAAAATCCTTTGCGAAATAAGTCAAAATACCATCTGCCCCTGCTCTTCGTATACTTAAAAGCATTTCATACATTGATGTTTCATAATCCAACCAACCTTTTTCAGATGCAGCGTAAATCATTGCGCATTCTCCGCTTACATTATAAGCTGTGATTGGTATATCAAAATTCTCTTTCAGCACATGAATAATATCGAGGTAACAAGTTGCAGGTTTAACCATCATCATATCTGCGCCTTCTTGAAAGTCCAATTCAGCCTCTAACAAGGCTTCATTCTTATTCGCCGGGTTCATTTGATAGGTTTTTTTGTCCCCACTTTTTGGAGCTGAATCTAACGCATCTCGAAACGGTTCGTAAAAAGCACTCGCATACTTTGCTGTATAAGACATAATACTCGTGTCGCTATATCCTGATGCATCTAATTCATCTCTTAAAAAACCAATTCTACCATCCATCATATCTGAAGGTCCAAGAATGTCGATACCCGCTTGGGCTTGAGCAATTGCCATTTTTGCAAGAATGGGTAGCGTTTCATCATTAAGAATTCGATTGTTTTTAACTAATCCATCATGGCCATCTGAAGAATAAGGGTCCATTGCAACATCACTCATTAATGATAGTTGAGGAAACTCAGACTTTATTTTATGTATCGCATTCAAATAAAAATTATCCTGAGCATAACTGTAACTCGCGATCGAATCTTTAAGGCTTTCTTTAACCGCAGGAAAAAGAACAAATTTATCCAACCCCAATTTGACACAAGCCTCTATTTCTGGAAGCAATGTATCGAGAGACCATCTGAAGTTATCTTTTAAAGATTTAATTTCCGTTTTCACCCCTACTCCGTCTTCAATAAACAAGGGATAGATTAAATTCTCTGTACTTAATTTTGTTTCTTCAACCATTGATCTAACACCTTGGTTACTACGATTTCTTCTTGGTCTTCTTCTCATAAAAATGATTGTCTAAAACAAAATTAACAATTCGAGCGAAAAATGACAATTTTAATTATATTTACTGACTTTTAAGTCAAACAATTAATTCTATGAAAAAATCAGGATTGCAGCTTGCTACAATTGCAGTTATTGGTGCCTTAACACTGAGTTCTTGTGAAGGCTATTCTTCAATCGAGGACAATATTATTAGCGGTGATGTTCGCAGTCCAAATAGTGCTTTGAATACTAATTTTGACGGGGCGGTCTTCAGTATCCCTTCTCCTATTCAAACTGGCTATTTGATCAAAGAATTAAACCTTTCCTTTGATGCAAAATTAGGTAACGATCCAAGTAAAGTGCGATTGTATGTTGATGAATACAGTCAATCATTAAATCTTGGAATATATGGTGCTGACTTGGGATACTCAGCACTATACGATCAAAAAAACATAACACTAAAGTATCTTTCTTCGGTTGAAAACTTAACAAATCAACTGGGATTAAATGCTGCTTTTAATACCGAATTTTTAAACTCATTTGAATCAAAGATTGATGATGAAAAAGAAATGATTCATTTGATGTCTGAAGCCTTTAAAAAAGCCGATAATTTTCTAAAAAACTCTAATCGTAAAGCAGCTTCTGCGCTTATTTTGACTGGTGGCTGGTTAGAGTCTATTCATTTGGCGTGCCAATTGAACTCAAAAAGTCCGAGACAGGAAATAAAACAACGAATTGGAGAACAAAAGCAATCAATTGGAACCATTATTGCTATTTTAAATGAATACAATAATAATTCTCTTCATAATGATCTCATCGAGCAATTGAATGATTTGTCGCTGTCTTTTGATAAAATAAGTATCCGTTACGAATACGTAGCTCCAGAAATAGATGTTGAAAACAAGACAACTACGTTCATGCATTCAACAGAAATAGATTTTAAAAATGAAATTGTAGAAGAAATAAAAACTAAAATCGAAGCAATTCGATTGTCAATTATTTATAACAGTAACTTATGAAGTTCATTTATATCTTTATCCTATTATCTCTTAGCTTAAGTAATATTTCTGCACAAAATTGCGAGAAAATAGTACAAGATTGCGAGGATTTGTTTAAGACAAGTAAAAGTGGAGATGACTTCATCTCTGATGGTCAAGCCTATACTGCCTTCCTAGATCGTGAAAACGCTGAGTTCAACACAACTTTTTTTGGCGGTGCTATATATCGATTGGCAACGAGTGCTGGTTCGCGAGAAAACTTTGTGATATTCACAATTAAAGACTTAGAAGGAAACATACTTTTTTCCAATAAAAACTACAAAAATTCTCCTTACTGGGATTTCAAAGTTAAAAGTACTATTCCTGTAATCATAACAACAGAATTAGACGAAGATCTAAAAGTTACGGGGTGTGTTGTAATGTTAATTGGCTTCAAAAATGAATAGTATTCAATAATAGCTTTTTATGAGTGACAAAATACTTCGTGCATTGATGCATCTTTTTGCCATTATCGCAAAAGTAGACGAAGTATCAGACAAGGAATTTTATACTGAAATTCAAAGTTCAAAAGGCAGAAAAATTGTAGAGGGCTTTTTAAAATCTGAATTAAGTTCTGATTTTATCCATAAGTATTTACTCATTTTTGAAAATCATCTTAAATCTACTCGCGGGAGAATTTATTCTAAGAATGATGACCGCAAGAGAACGTCCTTACATTCTGTAAAAATTCTCCGAATTTGCTCTCAAATAAATAAAGAATTAACGCAACGACAGAAGATAATTGTTTTAACTCGAATTGTAGAATTCATAAATCTAGGCGGCGATCTAACAGAACGTGAAACTAAATTTGCTCAGACCGTTTCAGATGCATTTCATATTGACAATGAAGAATTTATTCGAATAAAATATTTTCTAGGATTTGACGGTATTTCCTTTAAAGATGTTAATGACATACTCTACTACTGCGATGAAAATATAGATCATCTGAAAAATGCAATAACAGAGGTTTGTTCTAATTTAGATGCCCCAATCATTATTCTTTATCTGCGTAGTGTTCGATCGTTATTTATTAAGTACTCAGGAACAGAAGAGTTATATATCAATGGACAGTTGGTGAGTAGAAATAAGGCACACATATTTAACGTTGGCTCAACGGTAAAAACAAACAAAAGCGGTCAAATATATTACAGCGATGTTATCTCAAAACTCACCGATTCAGCTGATGAGTTAGCACTTAATTTTGGAGTATCCAATGTTATTCATTCTTTTAAAAGTGGCGAGAATGCAATTCAGAAAGTTAATTTCTCGACAAATGCGGGAAAAATAATTGGTTTAATGGGAGCTTCGGGTTCTGGTAAAACGACCTTGATTAATATCATGAATGGTAAAACCAAACCTAAATATGGAAACATTACAATTAATGGAATTGACCTTTACGCAAATTCTGAAAAGCTAAAAGGTATTATTGGAAATGTGAGCCAAGCCGATTTACTGATTGAAGAATTAAGTGTGTTTGAGAATTTATTTTTTAGCGCTAAACTTTCTATTCGAGACATCTCAAAAATACAATTGTACAGAAAAATCAATAAACTATTAAAAAGACTTGGTCTATATGAAATACGAAACTTAAGAGTAGGCTCTGCCGTTTCGAAAGTTATTTCTGGTGGACAACGTAAAAGACTAAATATTGCACTGGAATTAATTCGAGAGCCTTCCATTCTCTTTGTTGATGAACCAACTTCAGGACTATCAAGTAAAGATTCTGACAACATCATGGATTTGCTCAAGGAATTGGCGCTTGGCGGCAAGCTAATATTTACTGTAATTCATCAACCCTCATCCACAATTTTTAAATTATTCGATAGGTTATTAATTCTTGATGATGGTGGATTTTTAATCTATGATGGTACACCACTAAACTCAATTATCCACTTTAAAACATACTCATTTCAAGGGAATGCTCACGAAAATGAATGCATGCTATGTGGCAATGTGAATCCTGAACTTATTTTCAATATCATTGATGCCAAAATCGTGGATGAATTTGGTGGTGAAACCAATCAGCGTAAGAGCTCTGCTCAACAATGGAATAAACTATACCAAGAACACAAGAAACGCTATAAAATTAAATTACATTCACCAGAGGAAATAAAGAGAAAGGGAACCCCATCAAGTTTCAAGCAGTTTTTCACTTATTTTCAACGAGATTTCTTTGCCAAAAAATCAAATAAACAATACTTAATCATCAACGCATTGGTTTCTCCAATTTTAGCTGTGGTGCTATCGTTTTTTACGAAATATTATAGTAAAAACTCCAATTCTAACAGCTATTCCTATTATACAAATGAGAATATTCCCCAGTATATTTTTATCGCTGTCATTGTTTCTATTTTTATCGGAATGATTGTTTCAGCAGAAGAGATTAATCGGGACAAAAAGATTTTGCTTCGAGAAAAATTCATCAGCCTTTCAAGAAGCAGTTATTTACTCTCTAAAATTGCATTTTTCTTCATTATCTCAGCGCTTCAATCACTTATGTTTGTTGCTATTGGTAACTCTATTCTTGAAATCCAAGGCATGTTTATGGAATATTGGCTTCTCCTCTTTTCAATCTCGTGCCTGTCTAACATGGTAGGACTGAATATTTCGAGCACATTTAATACGGCCAAAGTCATTTATATATTCGTGCCATTAGTCATTATTCCACAATTACTTTTTAGCGGTGTGATTGTTAAATTTGACAAACTACACCCATCACTTTCTCATGCAACTGAAGTTCCTATTATCGGTAATATTATGCCTTCGCGTTGGGCATATGAAGCATTAATAGTTGAACAGACAAGTCAAAATAAATTATCTTCAATTTTTTTAAACTTTGATATATTAAAAAGCCAGGCAACTTGGAAAAAAGACTATTGGCTTCCTAAGTTACAAAATGAGTTAAACATACTTACTAATAGCGAAAGTACAGTAACACAAAAAAAAATAGCGCGAGAACTACTCACTAACGAAATAAAAAAAGAAGATCTTGTCTGGACTGACTTAAAATGTGAATCATGCATTGAAAATTTATCATTCTCTACTATTACAGAAGAAGACATCAGGCCAATTAATGTCTTTTTATCTATACTACGAAAACAATACATTTATACAATTAACACAAGTATTGACTCTATTCGGATTCGTAAAGAAAAAATGGGCATTGAAAATTATAGAAAACTACGCAATGAATACACCAATGAAGCGCTAGAAAATATTTTAACGAACAAATTAGAGCTTAATAAAACGATAACATTAAACGGTGAATTGTATCAGAATTCAGACCCGATTTATAACCTACCACAAAAGCATTCATTTTTCACTTCTCACTTTTACTCACCTTACAAATATATTTTTGGCAGTCGTGTATCAACGTTTTATGGAAATTTAATGGTGATTTGGGGAATGGTATTTCTAGGTTACTTCCTCTTGTATTTTGATGTATTCAAAAAACTATTTTCGAGATTAACTTCGATTTCACTCAAATAAAAAATGCCTCACAAACGTGAAGCATTTAATTAATTATCTAAACCTATTTTAGGTCAACATTCCACCGCAAACATTAATTGTTTGTCCTGTTATATAAAGTGACATATCAGAGCCTAGAAATACAACTAAATCAGCAACATCTTTGGGAGTTCCTCCTCGTTTCAATGGAATAGCTTTTCTCCATTCCTCAACTACTTTTTGATCTAATTTATCAGTCATTTCTGTTTCGATAAAGCCAGGAGCAATTGCATTACAACGAATACTTCTAGAACCTAATTCTTGTGCTATCGATTTTGAAAAGCCAATTAGTCCAGCTTTTGACGCTGCATAATTCGACTGTCCGGCATTACCACTTACTCCTACAACAGATGACATATTTATAATCGATCCTTTTCTTGCTTTCAACATTGGACGCTGCACTGCTTTTGTCAAATTAAATGCTGATTTCAAATTCGTATTCATCACTTCATCCCACTGCAGTTCAGACATTCTCATCAGAAGTGTATCACGTGTAATACCCGCATTATTTACAAGCACATCAATTGTACCATACTCCTCAATTACGCAATCAACTAAATCTTGTGCCTCTTCAAATTTAGACGCATCAGACTTAAATCCTTTTGCAACACCACCCATTTCAGATAATTCTGCTTCTAATGCCTTAGCTTTCTCCTCTGATGATAAATAAGTAAAGGCAACTTTTGCACCTTCTTTCACACATTGTTCAGCGATACACTTACCAATTCCTCTAGAGGCTCCTGTAATTAGTACAACTTTATCTTGTAATAAATTCATTCTCTTTTATTTTGCGTAAATATAACAAAAAGCAGAAGTATTCTAAGCTCTAGTAATTACTTCTGAAAAACACGTTTATTTATTTGCAATGGTGAATTAATGTCAGTCAAAAAATAAATAATCAGAGAATTAATACCAACTTTTCATTGCATTGGTATTTAGTTCATCCAAACAAGTGAAATATTCATTTAAGCTATCAAAATTTGGATACAGGAAAGTTCTATTGTAATTTCACATCAGGTTTAGTTATAAAAGGTAGGTTAGGTATAGAGCAGTGGAACGCTAGTTTCACTGCTCTATTTATTTAAGATTGTTTTAATTAAAGAAATCCCATGTCAGTCCTATTCTCAATCGACTACCGGCGATTGGATAATTAGCTAGAACAACACTTTTTTTATCCGACCAGAAATATCCAATATTTTCATACCTGAAGAAAAATCTAAATTCCGAAATCCCAAGATTAAGGAAGGCATGGAGATTTGACATTTCAGAAAAACTTTGATTGGTTGAATTAAAATCAAAAGCATCCATGTTGGGAACATAAGCATTAACATCAAAACGCGACAAATAGGAAACATCAACCCCTATAGCTACCTCTAGTTTTTTTCCTTTAAACAGAAAACCTTGAAAGTAGAGTCTTGAATAAGCTTGAAATTGAGGTAGGAAATTATTATCATCAAAGGAATAAACAAATTGGGGCTGAATATGAAAACTTCCCAATTCTATATCAGAACGTATACCCAAACGCCCAAAATTAGATTTAATATTTTCAAGTCTCCAGTCTGAACCATTATAGAGGTAAACAGAAGGAATTGAATAAAGGTTACCAAAAGTAGAGATTTTCAACTTATTGTTCAGTGCATAGCGAAAGTTAATTCCAATTTTTGTCCATTCCTGTAGATCATTCTCTGCTAAATTATATTTATTGGTGTTCCCAAAATAGCTTCGCTGTAAGACAATGGGTGCTTTCTTCTCGAATAAAAATTGGCCAGCTAAGTCTATTTTTCCGCGCTGAAAGAACACTTTAGTATTCCCTCTAAATTCATTGTAACGCCCGATAATATTCAGCTTCAATTTATTTTCAATAGAAACTCCTTTCCAATCAAGAGATAGAAACGAAGAAAAAAACAATTCATTTGTATCACGATGTTCTCCAAGATTTTGGAAATCCCAATACGAATGATTTACCATTCCATCCACGTAGAATGATTTTCTTTTCAGAAATAACCCTGCACCATTAGATATTTCTGCTAAGTTGTATTGATCTCGCGTTGAAAAGCTATCAATATAGATTGCGTTGTAAAGACCAAACAATGTGTCAAATTCAGAATAGACTTTATTTTTAATCGTGTATTCATTATTAATTAAAATCCCGAAAGCATTTTCTACAGTTGAATTAAAGTCAAAATAATTGGTGATTTGAACCCGTCCTGATTTATTCGTTGCCAAAGCATTTTCTTTATTTACTGGAGAGAATTCTAATCCAAAATCTTCTATGAGTGAATCTGTTAGTACACCTCCAGAATGCTGAGTTGTCGATTTAAAATATGTTCCTTGAATATTTACGGAATAAAACTTTCCTAATCTATTGAATTGAAGATTCACTTTATTTAAAGAGAAATTACTGTTTCTAACACTACCAATCCCTGAGTTTCTTTGATAGTCAATGTTTAAATTTATCGAATCAGAAAAGGCATGTAAGTAGTTCGCTCTGATAAACTGACTACCCTGTCCTCCAAAAGAATAAGAAAACCCCAAATGTGGCAAAGCAGAGAATTTCATTTTCGTAGGATTCAATGCAGGTTCAAAACTACTTGAAGTGTATTTATTAAAAAGACTTTGAGTAGAAACCCCATGAGGAGAAGTCATTGCGATACCTCCAGCAAATGTAGATGGATAATCTGCACTAGCTATATCAATAGAATCGAGATCCCCGTGCATTCTATCATTGTAAGTCAATGTATCATAACTACTTGTAAATTGCCCGTAAGCAAAAGATAGTTTGATGAGAATAAGGCCGACTATAAGAAGTTTCATTGATCTTAGTGACTAAAAAAGTAAAGATAAAAAAAAAGAGGGCAAAGCCCTCTTAAATCTCTATGAGAAAAAATACTACAAACTGTTCAGTTTAACTTGTAAACCAGACTTAATGTTTGCCGCTTTATTCTTATGAATAATATTTCTTTTTGCAAGTTTATCAAGCATTGTAAATATAGATGGAAGTACTTTCGTAGCTTCTTTCTTATCTTTCAATTCTCTAAAATCACGAATAGCATTACGCATAGTTTTATGCTGATACTTGTTACGCAACCTTTTCGTGTCGTTTGATCTAATTCTCTTAAGTGCTGACTTATGATTCGCCATTTTTTCTATTTTTAATATGCGTTTTCACGCTTTTTTTTTCTTATTTATTCTGTAGCCCATAGGAGAATCGAACTCCTGTTACCAGGATGAAAACCTGGCGTCCTAACCACTAGACGAATGGGCCAAAAACTAGTAGCCCATAGGAGAATCGAACTCCTGTTACCAGGATGAAAACCTGGCGTCCTAACCACTAGACGAATGGGCCAAATAATTTATTTCAATTCCCCCTTAAATTGGGAGTGCAAATATAGAGTGAAATTCTTTAATAACAAACAGAAAATCTTTTTTTTTAATAAAAATCTTTTTCCTCTGAACTAAATTTAAAACCTAGTCTTTTACCTGTCGCCATTTGAAGGTCTGAACTGATGGCGTTTATCTGCTGTAATGATACTTCTTGCACCATTTTATATGGAGGTGTTACCAAATCAAAATTCACAGCAAACGCCAAACAAGACTGAATTACTTGACACATCACATCCTTTGTAAGCTTACTGTTTTCAAGGTCTTGAAAATCAGTTCCAAGCTGTCCTTCACCTTCCATAATAAAGTGCTCATCATGGTTAATAAAAATTCTACCTATTAGATATCCAACATCATTCAGTCTATTTTGTTTTACAGACTCAGCTAAAAAATTATAGATATTAATTATTCCAAAATATCCGTTAGCACCATTTTTCTCAACATACTTCGTTTTCCAAAGAGGATTTTCGTCATCTAATCGAAAAATATTTGTGTGCAATTGAAACACAATTGTGTCGGAACCTATGTTTATACGAAATTCGTGCTTTCCATTATCTTTATAATCAAGGCGGATTCTGGTGTCATTAATTGATTTCGCAATTTCATCTAATTCATGCTGAACAACTTCTTTTAGTTGCATCAATATATTTTCAGAATAGTCAGCAATATCTTGCTTTAAAGCAGCTTTATTAATGAGTAAATCAACAATACCAGCTCTTCTCTCAATCTTTAGTTTATTCCCCATTTACCTCTATTAGTAAGATTTTGCAAAGATGACTCTAGCTTTAGATTCTTTTCCTGTTACCATACATTTTCCAATTTCAGTTTTTTGTTCTAGAGGAATGCATCGAATAGTTGCCTTAGTTTCTTTTTTAATTTTCTCTTCTGTTTCAGAAGTACCATCCCAATGCGCTAAAAAGAATCCTCCTTCTGCTTTAAGTTTCACTTTGAAATCTTCATAAGAATCAACCTCTTGTGTATTAGACGTACGAAAAGCTTTTGCCTTATCAAATAAATTGGTTTGAATATTTTCGAGTAAGCTCTCAACGTATGTTAAGGTATCTGAGAAATCAATCACTTCTTTTGTTTTATTATCTCTACGCGCAATTTCGACCTTACCACTTTCCAAATCTCTAGGTCCCATTACTATTCGAACAGGGACGCCTTTACTTTCATATTCAGAGAACTTCCAGCCCGGCCTTCTATTATCGTCATCATCAAATTTGAATGAAATTCCTTTCTCTTTGAATTTCTCTCCAAGTTCATTAAAGTGCTTTGAAATTTCAGAAAGTTCTTCCTCAGTTTTATAGATAGGTATTGCTACGACTTGAATTGGCGCCAATGCCGGTGGTAAAACCAAACCCTCATCATCTGAATGCGTCATTATTAATGCCCCCATCAAACGAGTTGAAACTCCCCAAGAAGTTGCCCAAACATAATCTTGCTTCCCTTCTTTGTCTGTAAATTTAACATCAAAAGCTTTCGCAAAATTTTGCGCTAAAAAGTGAGATGTTCCTGCTTGTAATGCTTTTCCATCTTGCATCATTGCTTCAATACAATATGTTTCCTCAGCTCCTGCAAAACGTTCACTCTCTGATTTTAAACCTTGAACGACAGGCATTGCCATGTATTCTTCGGCAAAATCAGCATAAACTTGATTCATTCTTGCTGACTCTTCGATAGCCTCGGACTTAGTTGCGTGTGCAGTATGCCCCTCTTGCCACAAAAACTCAGCTGTTCTCAAAAAAATACGTGTTCTCATCTCCCAACGCACAACGTTCGCCCATTGATTTATCAAAATAGGCAAATCTCGGTACGATTGAATCCACTTTCTGTATGTACTCCATATGATTGCTTCACTTGTAGGTCTAACAATCAACTCTTCCTCAAGTTTGGCCTTAGGATCAACGATAAGCTTTCCTTTGTTATCGGGATCATTAATTAATCGATGATGTGTTACTACGGCACATTCTTTTGCAAAGCCTTCTGCATTTTTTTCTTCGGCTTCAAATAAACTCTTCGGAATAAAAATGGGAAAATAAGCATTCGAATGTCCCGTTTCTTTGAATTTAGCATCCAAAACTTCTTTCATTTTCTCCCAGATTGCATAGCCATATGGTTTAATAACCATACAACCTCTAACTTCTGAGTTCTCTGCTAAATCAGCACGTGAAACAACTTCATTGTACCATTTTGAATAATCTTCTGCCCTTGTTGTGAACTTTTTCGCCATCTAATTTTACTTATTTTAATCGGATAGCAAAAATAGTAAATTCGATGAGTTAGTAAGAACAAAAAGTCAAGATGATTTTTTTAATTCAAAGTCTTGACAGTCGTCCTAATAATACTGCCAAGTGTTACATTCTTAATTTTTGAATCAATCCAAGCAGTAATGTTAAAATATTCAAGTAAAACATTTTCGTGTTGATCTTCTAGCATGTCTATGACATCCGTTTTCATTTTTTTTAAAATGTCTTCCTTATCGTCATCAGTATGGATTTTTGACAAGCGCTTAATGAATTTAATGCATAATATCTCAATTTTATACTCCCTTTCATGTTTATTGAGGTAACGGCTCGTTGATCGAATTAAATAATCGAGATAGTCGTAATTTTCTAATTCGTAGTGAATGATCAAATTGACCAGCCGCGCCAGGCTATATATGTCCTGCCTAAGCGACTGCTCATTATCATTGAGGATTATATTTATGCTCATCATTGCCTGCTTGAAATCGCTCACTCCAAAATAACTGTATGCTTTATAGTAATGAAGCAAAAGCTCCATTTCTTTACTAACCTTCCCTTGTAATTTTGAATGTTGCTTTTCTATTTCCGGAATCAAATCAACACTTTCTTGGAATTTACCCATCGATTGATAAAGAATTAATTCTTGAGCATTAGAATTCGAGAAAATCAACAGAGCAATGTCAATTGACTTAAAGCCGTTTGTTGTTCTTAATTCACGTATATCAAAAATCAACTCTCGGGCTTTTTCACTATCCCCAATTTCAATATAACAACGCATAAGGTGGATCAATGTATTTACATACCTTTTTGATGCCGCTTCTTTAATTTTTGGATTGTTATCCAATATTTCTCTAGCACGATTAAAAAACGTAAAACTATCTGAATGATTTCTGTTAGCCATAGCACATAATCCTTTCACATAATAGCAAATAGATGCGGCTTTTGATGATAGTGCTGTATTCTTACCCTTAATGAGATGATTATCTGAAATTTCTTCAACCTTTGCTCTTTCTACAGTAGCTCTAGAAAAACCTCCAGTTCTAAAAATTAAATTTATTCTAGCATCAAGCACCATATATTCAGCCAGGTTCCTCAGTTTCTCAATAACTTCAGCTTCCTCTTTAATAATTTTATCAATATTCAGAGAAAATTCACCCGCCTCATAAGAAGAATCTATCAACACCTTCTCCCAATTTATTAACTCAATCAAATGATAAAATTTCTCGTGCTCTCTAGCCTTTACCTTGCTCCTAGCGATCAATTTATTGCACTCCTTGTAAAGAGCTTTACTGTAAAGTATTTCAATATTCTTTATCTCTTGCGCAAGTATACTAGCAATTGATTTTTCACTCGTGAATGAACGTAAACTTTTGAGAATAAGTTTATACAAATGATTTTTCTCTGAAGGCAAATGTTTAATGAATATCTCTTTAGAAAAGGTCTTTTTTAAGTGTTCTTCATCATATTCTTCTTGCTTTTCTATGTAGTCAAAAATCTTCAAGTAATTCTTATCTCCAGACTGGAGGGCAGAAGTCAATTTAAAAAATCTCTTTTCTGATTTAGAAAGTGACTTAATCAAGTCAAATAACTCTATAGATGGTTTCATATCACTCCAATTAAGATTTCTGTAATTTATTGTTGTACTCCTAACTCTCAAAGTTATAAAAAAAAAAGGACCTTAATTTCTCAAGGCCCTTTCAAACAACAACAAACTATAAAACCTTCTATTTATGAAAACTATCGAAGGGTTATCTTTTCACCTTTTGAAAATGTCATTTCATTATCGGTAATTTTATTTAATCTTTTTATTGATTTAGCATTGATAGCGTATAATTGCGCCAATTGATTCATTGAGATTGATCTTTCAATGTGAATCTCTTCTTTTTTGAAAATGTTTCTTCGTTTTTTTGGTTGGACATAAACAAAGTCTCCCACATTTAAGAAATCCTTTTTATTTCCAAAATCATTGTAACGGTTAAGCTGCATTAAAGTAAGTCCAATCTCTTGTCCTATCGAATAAAATGTATCGCCTTTTTTTACTTCAATATATTTAACACCTTTTTGATGCATCTTTATTGTTCTTTTAGATACGCTCTCCTTATTCACAGATAAGGCAATTACTTCCTCTGGACTTATTAGAGGTTGATTCAACTGATCCAATTCCTGTAAATTGTACTTTTCGATTATATCAATTAATAATCTAGGGTATTTAGGGTTTGTAGCATAACCAGCTTTCTTAAGACCTTTTGCCCACGATTTATAATCGGATTGCTCGTAAATAAATAGAAAGTCATAGCGACTATTCTTTTCTAAAAATAAACTATGATCTTTAAATGATTCTTCTGCTGTTTGATATGCTCTAAAACACTCATCTTTAGCATCATCATCTTTGTATATTTTTTTTCCATTCCAGCCATGACACTTAATCCCAAAGTGATTATTTGCCTTAAGAGCCAATGCTGAATTACCACTTCCACTTTCTAAAATAGCTTGTGCCATTGTTATACTAGCAGGTATTTTATAGGCTAACATTTGTTCAACAGCAACGTTTTTCCATTGGTCAACGTACTCCTTATTTGAAATTCTATTGACATCTGCTCCAAAAGAAGAGAAGCTGAAAGCAAGCGCTACAGATGCAATTAATAATTTCATTGTGTTTGTTTTATCGTGTATTACGTAAAACAAGTATAAAAAGTTTCAGAAATTGTTGATAACTCAATTAACACTGTTAACATCTAACGTAAGTAGTTGATTTTAATTATTTTGTAATTGCCTGAATTAATAAAGTAAAAAAGAAGAATTATACCTATAAGAATTAATTTTTACTGAAAAATTGATGAGTGGTAAACATTTATCCGTTTTTTTTTAATGAATTTATTCTCTTAATAAATTTTAGGTTATTATTGTATTGGATGATGCAAAAAACTATTCAAAAAATACACTTATTATTCATTCTGATATGTCTGGCAATTTTGAGCTATTTTTCATGGGCATTCTTTACTGAGCAAAACCTATTATCAAATAGCAAAAGCTTAATTGCTTGTATTTTAGTTCTATCAACATTAATACTGAATTTATTCAATTTAAAAGGTAGTAAAATACATCATTTATCGTCCTCTCTACTATGCTGTTGCATATTGTCTCTAACTGCATACTTTGTTTATTCTACTCAATCGATCATTTCGAGTGGTTCAGTAATTGTCAGCTTACTTGTTCTGCAATCTGCGATCTATCTTTCATCAAAAATACACCAAGAGAATTTAATTATTAAAACGATTATAGCTTCTTCAATGCTCCTGCTCTTTTTGATGTTTTTTCTCGGAATTGAAAATGATTGGTACCATACAATTACATCCATTGGACTTATCATATCAAGTATTCTTCTGTTTTACACGATACTAAGAAGCAATAGGGCTAATCAATGAATGTGCCGAAGCCATGCAAACGCTGAGACCAATAATCAGACTCATCAACATTTGTTAATATAATTCCTTTACTTGAACTTGAATGTATCATGACAATTGGCTGACCATTCTCTGAGACAACAATTCCAACGTGAGAGACACCCGATCCGTTATCGAAGAAAACTAAATCTCCTTTTTCTACACGCTTTCTTTTAATTTTTCTTGACTGATAATATTGATCAACTGACCTTCGCGGTAAAGTTTTACCATTTTTATCGTAGATATAGCTTGTAAATCCACTGCAATCAAACCCATCAGGTGTTACACCAGCCCAAATGTATGGTACTCCAATGTATTTTTTAGCTTCAATAATCATTTCAGTTCTGATTCCTGTATTCTTAACTGACGAATCTATAGTTGATGCTGTTTCTGGTAAAATTACACTCGTTTCTTCTATTTCATAAGTAAATGCACCAAATACAACTTCAATTATTTTCTGAACTTGTTCAAAATCTTCCATCTGACCTATTCGTTTTAAGTCAGATGCCCAAGCAATCAAATCTGCTTTCAACCAAGCAATCTCATTTTGATGAGCATCAAATATTTCATTTCCTTTCTCTACTTTTTTAACATCAAGAAATAATCTTTTCGCTTCTTCCAGCGCATCTGGGTGTCTCACTAACCAATACTTATTTTGTGCAAGCTGAAATAAACTCATTGCTTTATAAAACCCAGGTAATACAGAAAAATCATACTCTGGGTTATCCAAAAGTCGGTCAGCTTTGCGGCATACTTTTTTGTAATACTTTTGGGCAAACAACATTTCTAATCTATCGATTTTAGTATTCTGAGCAGCAGCCGATAATGGAAGACTTAAAGCAATTAACACACTAAATATTTTTCTCATAACTTATTTATTTTACTAAGAAACGATTATTATAAATTCACTCGAAGTCACTTACCAAAATCAATCCACAAACAAACGTTTATAAAATCACTTTATTAATTCACAATTATTCTAAAAAAAGCAACTACAATCTTTCTAATTCAATAGTTTTTCCGTTATTGGTGTGCATTTAAAAATAAAGGCATTGTTCTTGCCCTAAATAAGTATAGAACAACAAATTAATAGAACATGAAAAAACACTCCATAATTGCATTTTTATTTATCGTAATTTCTAATATATCATGCGCTCAAAACGAAAAACTTGGAACCACTCAGAAATTCGATGAAGTTATTACTTCAATTAATCTGATGTATGTTGACGAAGTTGACGCCGAAGATTTAACTAATACTGCAATCATTGCATTGCTCGAAAAACTGGATCCACATTCTACGTTTATTTCAAAAGACGAAGTTTCAGGTGCAAATGAACGAATTAATGGAAATTTTGTAGGTGTTGGGATTCGCTTTCAAATTTTAAAAGATACTCTGATGGTTGTTGCAACAATCGCTGGAGGGCCTTCTGAAAAAATTGGGTTACTCGCAGGAGACAAAATTGTGACTATTGGGGAGAACAATGTGGCTGGAATTGGATTAAAAAACAGTGACGTACGTAAAAAATTACTTGGAGACAAAGGGACAAAAGTTGATGTTGAAATCATTCGAAAGAATGCTAAGAAAAAAATAAATTTTACAATCACAAGAGATATAATTCCAGTTCACTCTTTAGATGCTGCATACATGATCACACCAGAAACAGGATATATCAAATTAAATACATTCTCCCGAACATCCCAAAACGAAGTCCACACCGCAATTGGAAAATTAAAAAAAGAAGGTATGAATAATCTTATTTTTGATTTGCAAGGAAATGGAGGAGGATTACTTTACGCTGCCAAATACTTGTCTGATGAATTTCTTTCTAAAGATAAATTAATTGTTTATTCTAAAGGGAGAATTCAACCTCGTATTGATTTAAATTCTGAAAAAAAGGGGTTATGGGAAAAAGGGAAATTAATTTTACTGACTGATGAATCGTCTGCATCGGCGAGTGAAATTATGTCTGGTGCAATTCAAGATTGGGACAGAGGGCTAATTGTTGGACGGAGAACATTTGGCAAAGGTCTTGTACAGCGACCAATTGACCTTTCAGATGGCTCTCAAATGAGACTGACGATTGCCCGATATTACACACCAAGTGGTCGTTTTATTCAAAAACCCTATGATGATGTTGAGGTCTATAGAAATGATTTGAATAATCGCTATGAAAATGGAGAATTCATGAGTCAAGATTCTATTTCGTTTCCTGATTCACTAAAATACACGACATTAATCAAAAAAAGAACAGTTTACGGTGGCGGAGGTATTATGCCAGATTATTTTGTCCCATTAGATACTAATGGAATTAGTGAGTACTTTACTTCATTGATTAGAGGTGGTCATCTGAACGCATTCACATTGTCTTACGTCAACGATAATCGAAAAAAAATGGCTAAAGCTTATCCTGAATTCTCGTCATTCAAGAAAGACTTTGTAGTTGACGAAAAGTTTATCGAAAAACTTGCGAAGTATGCGGAAAAAGAAGACTCAACTCTCTCATTTGACGAGGAAGGCTATAAGGAATCTGAAAAGATTTTAAAATTAAGAATTAAGGCTATCTTAGCGCAAAACTTATGGGGTTATCCAGAGTTTTATGAAATTTACAATGATTCCAATGAAATTTTACAACGCGCATTAGAAATCATTGAGTCTGAAGAATATGACAAATCAGGATTAGAATAATTAAAGAAAAAAAAATGATTAAAAAAATTGCAACTTTAGTAGTGTTAGGTTTATTAGTTTCATGTGAATCGAATGAAGAAATAGTAGCTAAATCAGGAGACGTTAGATCTGCGTTATCATCAGGTTCAAAGTCTGACAAGGAATTAAAAGATGAATTAAAAGAATATACAGAGAAAGAAAATCTCAGGATTTCAGAATTAGAGGCAAAATCAACTACTTTAAAGTTTGATAAATTAACACATGATTATGGAGATGTTTTGCCAGATTCTGATAATACAACGGTTTTTACAGTAACAAACACAGGTGACAAGCCTCTAATCTTAGAAGATGTTTCAGCGAGTTGCGGCTGTACGATGCCTGAAAAACCAGAAGATCCAATTTTACCTGGAGAATCCGATGTTATTAAAGTTGTATTTCATCCAAAGCCAGGACAAGTGAATGAAATTACAAAATCAATTACCGTGACGGCTAATACGATGAAAAAAGTGCATCTATTAGAGATTAGAGCTTTCGTAAAGAAGTAATTAGATCAATTAAAAAGTATCATAATCCACAAGACTGAAAGCTATCGAAGCGTAATTCAAATCTTGTCTTATTTGATAAAAACCAATTGGAAGAGAATCTTCGCTTTCAAATTCGCTAATTAACAAATCATAAAGCCAGTGATTTTTTGACAAAACTATATTTGTAGTCTTTGCGTAAGTTAATTTGGCCAGCAATTTAACAGCTAACTTGAAAGCATTAAACTGTGACTTATCAAATCTGGAGACATCTCCTATCATTAAATGAGGTTCGGTTTTAATAATAAATTCAAATCCCTCTATTCTGACCAAGTAGGTATCCTTTGATTTTGACAATTTATAATTATAAAAGAGTGTATCTCTGTTAAGCCCGGATTCAATCTCATTCAAGTTTACCTCTTCTACTCGATACTGTTCAAGTTTTTTTCGAACAAGATTTCTGTACGTTTTTTTTAACATCGGAAATTTTGAAGCAATTTCGCATAAAGGAATTAAAACATTATTGGAAATATTAAAGTGTTGCATGTAACCGTAAAACTTCCAATCCAATTTTCTCTCAAAACCAGGTAGCGAATTCTTATTTGGAAATCCAAAAACAAACGCAATATTTAATTGACCCAATAAATCATACGTTTCCTTTGCTAAACTGGTGAAAAGTTCCTTTTTCCGATGGCTTGGTCCCGTCATAGTGTCCCCAGATTGACTTGCTAAAACAACTTCTCCATTACATTTCATATTACAAGGAAACACCCCATAATAAGCACCGACATTTTCGTTATTGTCAATGGCAATAAATCCCGTATAAGACTCTCCGAACGAATCAGTATTGTACTTCTTTTCTAAATCCTGAGTACTAACTTTTAGATTAAAACAATCCTTGTACAAACTAGCAATTGCGGGTAAGGACTTTTCTGATATACGTTGATAACGATAACTCATAATGAATGTTTGTTAAACGCAAGGTTTATAAAAAACGCATTGGATTCAAATGATGTTTGCGAAGCAATTCCGTGACGATCCATTATTCGTTTATCCAAATTATCTTCTCGAAATTGATATTTGACAGCCCACTGATTAGTATACCCCAATTTCTCAGCTATATCAAGAGTTTCTCTTGTATAGCTTCCATCTGGATAAGCCAATGAATTTATCTCAATCCCCAAGCAACTTTCTAATTCTTCTTTTGATTTTTTCAATTCCAAAAGTTGACTATCTAACTCTTGTATACCGATATTACAATGCCAATATGCGTGACTTCCAATTGTAATTAACGGTGACTTTGAGAGCGCTTTTAATTGATCAACATTAAGCAATTGAAATGCTTCTTCATTTAACTTTTTTATACATTCCTGAAATATGGTAGAAGACTCAAACTCGAACAAGACATTCTTCATTCCTTCAGATGACAATTCTTTGACCGAATTGTAATAGTCATGCAAATCAACATTCTCTCCCTTAAAATTCAAAATTCGATTCAACTCTTCCTGCTTACCTTGTTCCAATAATACATCTATATAATTAGACCACACCGTTGAGATTCTGTTACTCTCATTCGCTAAATGTCCTAAAACATATATTGTGGCCGGAATGTTGTGCTTTTCAAGCAATGGTAAAAGTACACTTAAATTATTTTCATAACCATCATCAAAGCTAAGCGTAACTGCACGCTTATTAAGATTTATTTTATTCTGGGAAAGATGATTTAGTGTTTCATCTAATGAAAGTATTTCAAAATTTTCTTTTAGATATAAAATATGTTTTTCAAATTGACTAGCATCTATATTTCGAATGATCCTCTGTCCATCGCTTGCTTCTAAAACTCCATGATACATAATATTTAAAATTGAATTTTTCTCTGATCGATTAAATATCTTTTCTATCCCAAACTTTAGGAAAACAGGAAAAATAATTTTTCGTGCGATCAATATTCTGATTTTTTTCAGAATATTGAGAATCGTTTGATTCATGTCTTTTGAAATATTCAATTTAAACACCATGAATACATAGAAAACTCCAATTAATAGAGTCATTATGAATATTTCAATTACCGGATGCAAACCAAAATCAACAAAATGCGCTACTATAAAAAGAAACGCTATTAAGAGATAAATTACTACAGTGTTTTTTGTAAATGGTTGAAGGTTTGATTTTACTTTAAGCAATAAGAAAGACAGACAATAATACATAAGCAAGGCAATTGCCGTGGCTATAGCCGCACCTTCAATCCCATATATCGGAATAAAAAATAAATTCAACAAGAATGTAATAATAGCTAGAAAAATCATGCCGTACATAGCGAATGTGTAATACTTAGAACTGACAATCATAGAACTAGCTGATCCAAATGAGATGCTTATCATTTTACCTAATCCGAGAAAAAAAACAACCCATTTCGCTTCATGGTAATTTCCAACCAGCTCAAAAAGTTCATCAATTCCAGCCCAAATTAGCACAAATAATAATCCTCCAACAATAATTTGATTTATTGATGTTTTCCTGTAAATCATTGATAATTCATCCAAATCATTTTCTTCCCATGCTTTTGCAACAATACTATTTGCAATATTAGATACAGCCCTTGCAGGCATTTCAATAATGGTTACCATATATGCCCCAAATGCATATATTGCAACTGCTTCAAGCCCTCCATTTGAAGCGAAAAGCACGCCGCCAGAAACCAAGGCAGTAATCATTAAACTATCTATTCTACCAGTCAACGTAGCCCCCAACCCTGTTAAGAAATTAGCACCACCATATTTTAAAATTTTAACTTGTTCTTTGGATTGAATTTGCGAATGTCTAAAATCTAAAATTTTCTCTTTTTTCATAAAAAATACCAGAAATACTAAATTAATTAGTTGGGAAAATGAATATAACAGAACAAATAAATCAAAATCAATGACACTGAATAAAACAAGTATCAGTAAAATTGATTGTACAATTCGATGAAGAATTTCTCTTAAAAATAATTGAAAAACAGAAAAAAGATGTGCTCGAGAAAATGCACTTAGCAATTCAGTGAGAGCAGTTAAGATCAAGAGAGGAAACAAATAATTAAAATAGTCATTCAGTCTAGAAGCATTTTCTTCATAAACACCTAGAAACTGTGTTTTGAATAAAATCAAAAAAATGGATACAACACCAAGACCAATTATTGAAATTGTTAAGCAATAAAATAACAACCCATTATTTTTCTTACCATCTTTTTTAAAAGAGGGCATGTATTTAAGTAAAATTTGTGGTACGCCAAATAAGGCAACATTACTTACAATAATTGCAATAGTCGGCAGGAAACGTATTATCCCCCACTCTTCCTTATTCAAGGCAATAGGAAATAAGACAATATTATTAAGTGCACCAAATAAAACGGCAAAGACTAGAATTAATAAGTTGTTCTTACTTTGGCTTTCTATAATTCCCATTCAATCTTTTTTTAATGGTAGAAAGATAATATTAAAATAAAGATTGAATATGAATCAACTTCACATTAAATCTAAATTTATAGTACAAGTGACTTTAGGTAGCTAGAAATTGGGGCTTCTTGTTATATTTTAATTATTATTGTAAACCAATTCAATACAATGAAAACAGAAAAAGAACAAGTAGAAGATTTTTATGATGACTTTGTGAAAACACAGACTAAAATTGGAGTTTCAGTGCGTCATCGATTAATTCATAAGGCACTAAAAAAAATTGGATTAAAAGACTCATCAAATGTTCTTGAAGTTGGATGTGGAATTGGAACAGTTAGTAGTCTAATAATTAATTCAACAAAAAACGGACGGTTTTTAGGTTGTGACATTTCTCCAAATAGTATCAAACTAGCGAATGAACTATATCAGAACTCTTCTGTAAACTTTAAAGTTGACGACATGTCAGAGTTTAAATCTGATATTAAATTTGATTTCATCGTTTTTCCAGATGTATTAGAGCATATTCCAGTTGAGCAACATTCAAATTTATTTAGCAATGTTGCCAATTCCTGTAAAGATAATGCCAAAGTTCTGATTAACATTCCTGAACCGAATTCTTTAAATTGTACAAGAGTGAACCAACCTGAAGTGCTTCAGATTATTGATCAATCACTATCTATGCAAGATTTGATGAACAATACCTACCCACATGGATTTCAAGTCGAAAGTATAACTCCGTATTCCATTCATACTGATGTCAATAATTATTTAAGTATTGTATTAATTAGAGACACCAAGATTAACTCTATCACTAGAAAGGGAAAAGTTTCTCAACTTATTCAGAATATTAAAGCAAAGTATTTTTAATGGGGAATAAGCGACTGATTTACATCCATGTTGGACTTTCTTCATTCGTAAAGAAGGACATTGAAATATTATCGGATGATTTCGAATTAGTTATTTTTTATTTTGACTTAAAAAGTAAACGAAAATTACCACTTACATTCTTAAACCAACTATTCTTTATTTTAAGAAAAATTCGTTCATGTAATGGAATGATTACTCAATTTGGAGGTTATCAATCCTATCTACCTTCAATTCTTGGAAAAATATTCCGTAAGAAAAATATCATTATTATGGGAGGAACTGATTCCGTTAGTTTCCCTTCAATTCAATACGGATGTTTTTACAAAAAATATCTGAAATATTTCACTCGAAAAAGTTTAGAGTATTCTAGCCTATTACTTCCAGTCTCTGAAAACTTAATTGAATGTGATTACACTTATCAAAAAGACGACTATAAAAAGCAAGGTTATAAAGTTCATGCACCAAAGGTTAATAGTCCTTCAAAGGTTATTTATAATGGATATAAAGTCAATAAATGGGAATTCTCACCTGATAAAGTAGAAAATAGTTTTCTAACAATTTCAGCTGACTTAGGATCTCGATTTGGACCAAAATTGAAAGGCATAGATCTTATCATAAGCGTAGCTCCAAAATTCCCGAAATGTATTTTTTACATAGTAGGTGGGGATAAACTTAATGAAGAATTACCTGAAAATGTAATCCCAATAAGAAACATGCTTCATGATGAATTACCTAAATTCATCTCTAATAAACAGTTCTATCTTCAACTCTCAATGAGTGAAGGCTTTCCTAATGCGCTTTGTGAAGCTATGCTTTGCGGATCAATACCAATAGTATCGAATGTTGGCGCCATGTCTGAAATAGTTGGAGACGATGGGTTTATCCTTCAAGAAAAAAATGACCTTTACCTTAAAAAGCTGATAAAATTAGCATTACAAGCAAACAAAAAAACACTCGCTATTGCAGCACGGAAGAGGATTGTTGAGAACTTCACATTGTCAAGACGTCAGAATGACTTAAACTCCACAATATCTAGTCACATTAAGTAATTTAGCCTTTTGTAGCTACATTTTTTTTCTTGCTTTCATAAAAAAGAAATCCGAACAACCCCAAAAACAATAAAGACGTTCCACTAATGGCCATTAGAGAAGCTGTATGATATTGTGGAACGTCATAAACAAATGAAACTTTGTGTTTTCCTTTACTTAACTCCAGGCCACGCAATAAGTAATCAACTTTAAGAATCTCCTGCTCTTTGCCATCAACAAATGCCTTCCAGCCGAATGGATAATAGATTTCAGAAAAAACGGCTAACTGCTTTTCATCTAATTCTATTTCATAATCAATTTGATTAGGCTTGTAACTCATCATCTTTGCTGACCCATCTCCAGAGAATTCCTTTTTTGTCAATTTCTTTGCCTCAGAACTTAACATTACAGCCTCTTCTCTTGGGTTAAACTCATCCATTACAGTAATTGAAACGAGTGTAGTAAAAGAATTCAATGTGTCTAATGCTAATGTTATCGCTGGAATTAAGTCTGTATTACCAAGTGCATCAGTCACCATTAAGGCTTCTAACCCTTTAGCCATGCCGTTAGACAGTTGCACGGGTATAGTATCACCATTCTGTCCTATGTAGACCATTTTTTCTAAGCCAAAAACAGTACTTGTCGTAACTTCTTGCTCATTCACCAAAAGACGCCCTAGCCCCTTGTTTTCGAGCATAAAACTTGAACCTAAAGCTCTAATTTCGTCATTTGGCGTGTCACTTTCTTTTACTGATTTCACGAACCAAACATTCCCTAAAGCTGAAGGATTTGGCCGCATGGCTTGTCCTTGAATAAAATATTTCACATTCAACAGGTCAAAAATCTTATTGTTCCCTGCTGAAAGTTGAAATTCAAATATATTTTGAATATTTCTCAATTTAGCTCCATGATAGCCACCTAAGTTTTTATGAAAATAAGATGCTCTAGAGCTACCCCAAGGGTTGTTATAAGTGAACACCCTATAGTTAGTAGCGTAATTTAGAGCTGAAAATTTATAAGAATCAATCACTCGGTTTTTACTTACCCCCGAATATTCTAAATCTATTGCTTTTTTCTTCCCTCTTACAGTTCCTTCCTCAATAGCTTTTGCAGTTATTGGATCAGCGACTTCAGCTTTTAATATTTCATAATCAGCTGGAGTTGGTGATAATGGGTATAAGATTTCTTCTTGTGCAACCCAATGTTTGTAATCTCCATTCCGTAGTTCATCTGAATTCAAGTAATTCAAATTCACAGGAATCATATCTGAGAGCACAAGAACCGCAAGCCCAACAATCACATAATAAGTAGATATTGAAGAATAGAAATACAATGCAAAAACAATAATACTCCCCAATACGAATAAAATTGACCTATTCATAGAACTGTTAAACATATCTTCTCTAGCCCCTTTAAATGCAAGTAGCTGATCTTCTGCTTTATCTGTTTCTGCCGACACAATTGCTTGTAATTGTTCTCCATTATTCAAATCAATTCCGTTTTGGGCAAGTTGATCCGATGGCAATTGCTGGATGTAATTCATAACATCTTTACCAACATTTTCAACTTTTGCCAAATCTTTACTTGATGTATAATTATCTCCTAATCCAATTACTTTTAAGCCGAGCAGAAACACAACAAAGGCTCCTGACGCAATTAGGAAAAGCTTCTTTCTCGTCTTTAAAACGTCTCTATTCTTAAACAATTGTTCCAAAAATAACACTCCAATTAAAGGTACAACTAACTCAATAAGAACCATGATTATCGTAACCGTTCTAAATTTATTGTATCCAGGTATATAATCGATAAACAACTCTGTCAATCCCATGAAGTTCTTTCCCCAAGATAAAACCAGTGCCAAGAGTCCAACTCCAAACAACACCCATTTCCGCTTATCGTCCAAATAAAATAATCCAAGAATCATAATAAACACCATTACAACCCCAACATATGTTGGACCTGAAACAATTGGTTGCTCTCCCCAATATAAAGGATAAGGAGCAGTCAGAATCTCTTTAATTTGAGCAGGAGTTCTGTCTGAATCCTCAATAACTTCCTTAAATTTTGAGTCGTTTATTCCGACAGAAGCTGAACCTTTAATGTATGGAGATAAAAGTGTAAAAGATTCTCCAATACCATAACTCCAAGTTGTAATGTAATCTTTATCTAAACCTCCCGAATTCTGCTTCGCATTTGTTCCGTCAGGATTTATTGTAATATCATTTCCTCCTCTAATCGTATGTTTCGCATACTCATTAGTCATGTTGATATTGCCATAATTAATGAATAAAGCCAAAAGATATGCACCAATTAATGACCCAGAGATAATAAAAAACTGCTTTAATTCTTTTGCTTTAAGGGCTCTAATCAATTCATAGACACCCAACCCAACAAGTAGTATTGCCAAATAATAAGTTACCTGAAGGTGATTACTCGCAATTTCAAAACACATAAATAGAGAAGAAAGCAGGACTCCCCATTTCCAATTCGAACGATAAGCTAAAATAAATGCCCCTAAAACTGGCGCCATCAAAGCAACTGTAACTGCCTTAGAATTATGCCCTGCTTGTATAATTACGATTTCATACGTCGCAAAAGCGAAAGCCACTGCACCAATAAACGCAACCATAGGTCTTATTTTTAAGCACAATGCTAAAATATAAAAACCCAATAAGTGTAACAGGAAAATCCCTGATGGTACTCCAAAAAACCGGAGGAAACCAATAATTCCTTTTTGAAAAAGATTGCCATCATAAAGAACAGAGATTTGAGTTGCTGGCATCCCTCCAAACATAGCGTTTGTCCATAATGGCTCTTCATCAAATATTTCACGGTGATGGGCAACTTCATTTGACATCCCTTTATGCTGTTCTACATCATGTTGTTTTAAAGAAAAACCATCGAATTCAGGTCCAAAAAAATTCAGCATCAAAACAAAAAATGCGAAAATAACAGCGAAATGCTTCCAATTATCCTTGAAGAATGCAACTAAATTCATAGCGAATTAATTTAATTTAAAATTATCAGATGAAGATACTATAATCTTGTGAATTTAAAGCTTTGGAAAACGTTTATTTGTCCTTTTGAAACTGATTAAACTCGATTCATTTTATGACAGAATTTAGCTTTTGAATATCATAACTAATGAAAAAATAATAAAATCCTGCTTCCCTCGGTGTAAAACCATTTTTTAAGTGAAATTAATTTTTACGATTTCACTTTTGATTTTCATATACTTAATGCCAATAAAAATAAAATAAGGTTACCTAGCTATGGAATCTCTTCAAAATCTACATCTTCAACATCATTTTTGCGAGCTGATTTCTTAAGAATATTTGTCTTTCCTAAATCCTGAGAAGCCTTCTTTTTTTGTTCTTGAAATTGACGTTTGGTAGATCTCATTTCACGTTCATCCTCCATATTTCTCTTCGCGATCATAAATTGCCCAATAAATCGCACTAAAAACAATACACCGACTATGATTAATATGGTACGGAATAAACCAGGAATACTTGCCTCAATGATCATTATTTAGATAAATGCATGTTTCTTTCAGAATAAATCTTCAAGAAAAAAGGATCTTTTAAAGTATCTATAAACTGAATTGCTTCTCCTGTCGATTTCATTTCGGGACCTAATTCTTTCTTTACATCTGGAAACTTCTCGAAGGAGAAAACAGGAATTTTAATAGCATAACCGTTCTTTTTTGGTTGGAAATTGAAATCTTTCACCTTTTTCTCACCTAACATAACTTTTGCCGCGTAATTAACATAAGGCTCATCGTATGCTTTTGCAATAAACGGAACAGTCCTCGATGCTCTAGGATTTGCTTCTATTACGTAAACAATATCATCTTTAATCGCAAACTGAATATTCATCAATCCAACCGTTTTTAAAGCGACGGCTATTTTATTCGTTATATCAATGATTTGTTCCATGACAAAATCTCCCAAATTATACGGTGGAAGAACGGCATAAGAGTCACCAGAATGAATTCCAGCAGGCTCTATGTGCTGCATTACTCCGATTATGTAAACATCTTCACCATCACAAATCGCATCGGCTTCAGCTTCAATAGCACCACCTAAAAAGTGATCCAATAGAATTTGATTTCCAGGCATTTCATTTAAAATATCAACTACATGGTGTTCTAGTTCATCTCTATTAATGACAATCTTCATTTTCTGCCCACCTAAAACATAAGAAGGACGAACCAATAAAGGAAAACCTAAATCATCAGATAATACAAGTGCTTGTTCTGCACTTTCAACGATTCCATACTTTGGGAAAGGAATGTTATTCTTTTCTAGCAACTCAGAGAAACGACCTCTATCTTCAGCAAGATCCAATGCATCGAAGCTTGTACCGAAAATTTTGATGCCGTATCGTTCTAATTTTTGAGCAAGCTTAAGAGCCGTTTGACCTCCTAGCTGAACAATTACTCCATCTGGTTTTTCATGACGAATGATATCATAAATATGTTCCCAAAAGACAGGTTCAAAATACAATTTATCAGCAGTGTCAAAATCTGTAGAAACCGTTTCAGGATTACAATTGATCATAATTGTTTCGTAACCACATTCTTTTGCAGCCAAGACCCCGTGAACACAGCTATAGTCAAACTCAATACCTTGACCAATTCTGTTTGGACCAGAACCAAGAACAATTACCTTCTTCTTTGAAGATACAACACTTTCGTTCTCATATTCGAATGTTGAGTAATAATAAGGTGTTTGTGCTTCAAATTCAGCCGCACATGTATCAACCAATTTATAAACACGGTTGATATTAAATTCTTCTCTCTTAGAATACACTTCAGACTCTAAACATCTTAATAAATGTGCAACTTGACGATCTGCATATCCTTTTTGCTTCGCTTCAAACATCAACTCCTTTGGAATTGTTTCTAAGTGAAACTTTTCTATTTTCTTCTCAAGATGAGTCATATCCTCAATCTGTCTTAAGAACCAGGGATCAATCTTTGTTTTTTCATGAATTGTATTAAATGGGATCCCAAGTTTCATCGCATCGTAAATATGGAACAATCTATTCCAACTTGGATGTTCTAAGCTATGAAGAATCTCATTTTGATTCGTCAATTCTTTACCATCAGCACCCAAACCATTTCGCCCAATCTCCAATGACTGACATGCTTTTTGCAAGGCCTCTTGGAAAGAACGACCAATAGCCATTACCTCTCCTACTGATTTCATTTGAATTCCCAATTCACGATTTGTACCAGGGAATTTATTAAAATTCCAACGTGGAATCTTCACGATTACGTAGTCTAATGTAGGCTCGAACAAAGCCGATGTCGTTCCTGTAATTTGATTCGTTAGTTCGTCAAGGTGATATCCTATAGCCAATTTAGCAGCTACTTTTGCAATTGGATACCCAGTTGCTTTTGATGCTAATGCGGAAGATCGAGAAACTCGTGGATTAATTTCAATTGCAATAATATCTTCATTCTCATCAGGAGAAACTGCGAATTGAACATTACATCCTCCAGAAAAATTACCAATCGACCGCATCATTTTGATAGCCATATCTCTCATTTTCTGGAATGTAGTATCTGACAATGTCATTGCTGGAGCAACAGTAATAGAATCACCAGTATGCACTCCCATTGGATCAAAATTTTCGATAGAACAGATAATAACAACATTGTCATTAGCATCTCTCAATAATTCCAATTCATATTCCTTCCAACCCAAAAGGGCTTTATCTATCATTACCTCATGAATAGGAGATAATTGAAGACCTCTCTCTAATAAAGTATCAAATTCTTCTGAACTATGAACGATTGACGCTCCTGCACCACCTAATGTAAACGATGCTCTTACGCACAATGGAAAGCCAAACTCTTGAGCAATCTCTTTTCCTTGTAAGAATGATTTCGCAGCTTCTTGCGGAGCCATTGGTATATCAATACTCAACATCAAATCACGAAACGCTTCACGGTTCTCAGTAATTTCAATAGCATTGATATCAACACCAATAATATCAACACCGTGATCTTCCCAAATACCCAATTCATCACATTCTATACAAAGGTTTAATCCAGTTTGACCACCCATTGTTGGTAAAACGGCATCAATTTTATGCTTCGCTAAAATTTCAAGAATACTTGAGGGTTCTAATGGCTTTAAATAGATATTATCAGCAACAACCTTATCGGTCATTATAGTAGCTGGATTTGAATTAATTAAAGTGACTTCGATTCCTTCTTCTCTCAAAGATCTCGATGCTTGTGATCCAGAATAGTCAAATTCACATGCTTGACCTATCACAATCGGTCCACTTCCTATGATTAGGATGGACTTAATTGAATTATTTTTCGGCATTATATGCTCTAAATTAAAGGGTTCAACTCACGCTTTTAAAAAGCTTTAAATCGAGGGCAAATTTAGATAAAAAACTTTATTCTTTGATACTTTAATGGTATAGTTTTTAGATGTTGTTAACAATCTCTGTTGATAGGGTAAAATTATCGCAGAGCTACCTTAAAAAGCGACTTAAAAAAAGTTAACTTTGTTCATATACAATATACTTCATTATGCAGGAAATTTTATCAAGTACCGATATCGATCAAAAAGTGACTCGAATTGCTTATCAACTTCTCGAAAATTGTTTTCAAGAAGAAGAGATTTTTATCGGAGGAATAATTGGAAATGGTGATGTTTTAGCAAGAAGAATAGCTGAAATAATTAAAACCAACTCTGACCTGAAGGTTAATCTATTTGAAATAAAAATTCATAAGAGTGAGCCATGGTCAAATCCAATTGAACTATCACAAGACAAGTCAAAATTAAAAAACGGATACATTATTCTTGTAGATGATGTTCTAAATTCAGGCAAAACAATGCAATATGCATTAATCGAATTATTGCAATTCCCTACTAAAGCAATAAAAACAGTTGCGCTAGTTGATCGTAAACACAGACGATTTCCTGTTAAAGCAGATTTCGTTGGATTAAGCCTTTCTACTACTTTAAAAGAACATGTTGAAGTTGTATTGACAAAAAATAATCAGCAAGCATTCTTAAAATGACAAATAGAATTACTGAATCATCTTCTAATTACAACGACATAGATAAAATGTCAACAATAGATTTAATAACGAACATTAATAATGAGGACAAAACAGTTGCGGAAGCAATAAAAACTATTCTCCCAGAAATAGAATCCTTCATTGACGCATGTTATTCAAGAATGAAAAATGGTGGACGTCTTTTTTATATAGGTGCTGGAACTAGTGGACGACTGGGAATTGTTGATGCAAGTGAATGTCCCCCAACATTTGGGGTTGATCATGGAGTTGTAGTTGGACTTATGGCGGGTGGTGATTCGGCTATGCGAAATGCAGTAGAATTTGCAGAAGATGACACGGAACAAGGCTGGAAAGATTTACAACAGCATAATATTAGCAACAATGATACCGTGATTGGAATTGCAGCATCAGGCACAACTCCTTATGTTATTGGAGCATTGATCACAGCAAACGAAAATGGAATACTAACAGGATCTATAACATGTAATCCTGGGAATCCAATAGCAGACATCGCACAATTCGAAATGACTACTGTTGTGGGACCTGAATTTGTAACGGGAAGTACACGTATGAAATCAGGAACGGCTCAAAAATTAATCCTGAATATGATCAGTACCTCTTTAATGATAAAACTTGGCCATGTTAAAGGAAATCGAATGGTCGATATGCAACTGAGTAATGATAAGCTAGTAGATCGAGGAACTAAAATGATTCTTGATACTCTTGATATTTCTTACAATGAAGCTAAAAATTTGCTGCTTAAATATGGTTCCGTCAGAAAAGCGATTGACGGTCATGACGTTTCCAAATAATTTTAGAAAATGTAGACTGATGATAAGTTGTTGAAAACTCCTTTATTTTATCTCTATGGAGCGACCAATATCTGTATTTAAACTCTAATTTTGTTACTTACTTGATTAAAGATGATTCAAGAAGAATTACGTACCAAGGTCAAAGGCATTTTCTCCGCATATCTGGAGCAAAATAAACACAGAAAAACTCCTGAACGATTTGCCATACTCGCAGAAATTTATAGCTATGAGGGACATTTTGACATAGAACAGCTCTATGTTAAAATGAAGAATCAAAATTACCGTGTTTCTAGAGCAACATTGTACAATACAATTGATTTACTTTTAGCTTGTAATCTTGTCCGGAAGCATCAATTTGGTAAAAATATAGCTCAGTTTGAGAAATCTCACGGCTCAATGCAACACGATCACATTGTGTTAACTGATAACGGAGAATTAATTGAATTCTGTGATCCAAGAATTCAAAATATTAAAGCCACACTAGAGGACATCTTTGATATCGACATACAGCACCATTCACTTTATTTTTACGGAAATAAAAGAACTAAAAAATAGAATTAAATTGAACTTAAGTTATACAATAAATATAGACGATCCCATTATCACTTATCAATTGAAAGGGAAAATCACGACGGATGATGATTACCTCGAAATTGAAAAGGAAGTGTTTAATTATTTGAATCAAAACTATTACAGAATTGTTTTTGATCTATCAGAATTAACACATACCAATTCTTCTGGAATCGGTTTTTTCATGAGAACGCTGACGAAATCAAGAATAATGGGTGGAGAATTAGTAATTATTGGAATCAATGGAAATGTTGAGAAAATATTTTCTATCTCAAAATTAGATGAAATTTATATCATTTGTGAAAATCAAATGGAAGCAAACAATTACTTTAAAAAAGCACAATGAAAGTTGACGTATTACTAGGATTACAATGGGGAGATGAAGGAAAAGGCAAAATTGTTGATGTTCTTACTCCTAAATACGATATAATTTCTCGTTTTCAAGGCGGACCTAACGCTGGTCATACACTTGAATTTGAAGGTACAAAACATGTTTTACACACTATACCATCTGGAATTTTTCGTGATGGAGTGATGAATCTCGTTGGTAATGGTGTAGTTATTGACCCTGTAATTTTTCAGGCTGAATTAGTCAAATTAAAACCTTTTAATCTTGATATTCCATCCCGTTTAATTATCTCAAAAAAAGCACACTTAATATTACCAACCCATAGAATTCTTGATGCAGCATCGGAGGTTGCAAAGGGTAAAAATAAAATTGGATCAACATTAAAAGGTATAGGTCCAACTTACATGGACAAAACAGGCAGAAACGGCTTGAGAGTTGGTGACATATACTCGCCAAGATTTGAAGAAAAGTATAAAGCTTTAGTGGAGAAACATGAAGCTATGCTTAAGCGATTTCCTGATTTCGTATACAACCTTGACGAATTAGAAGGACCATGGATGGATGCCATTGAGAAGTTAAAAGAGTTACAAGCTGTTGATAGTGAACAGTACATTAACGATGCTATCAAGGCTGGAAAAAAGGTTTTAGCTGAAGGAGCACAGGGAACAATGCTTGATGTTGATTTTGGAACTTATCCTTTTGTAACATCATCGAATACTGTTACAGCTGGTACATGCACTGGTCTAGGTGTACCTCCAACGAAAATAGGAAACGTTATTGGGATTTTCAAAGCATATTGTACTCGAGTTGGAAGTGGTCCTTTTCCAACCGAATTAGAAGGTGAAGTGGGTGAGAAAATCAGAAAAGAAGGGTTCGAATTTGGCGCAACAACTGGTCGACCAAGAAGATGTGGCTGGATTGACATTCCTCAACTAAAATATGCGATTATGATCAATGGTGTGTCTGAATTATCAATGATGAAAGCTGATGTTCTCGATAATTTTGAAACAATTCAAGCTTGTACACATTACATGATTGATGGAGAAAGATACGATTACTTCCCATACGACGTTAATGATGTTGAAGTAATTCCTGTTTATGAAGAAATTAAAGCATGGAACTGTGACACAACAAAGTTAAGATCCATAGATGACGCTCCAGCAGAATTGAAAGCGTATGTTACTTATTTGGAACAAAAATTGGAGGTTCCAATCACTGTTGTATCAGTTGGACCTGACAGGACACAAACACTTAGCAATAAAGTAATAGCTTGATTAAAGTCAATAAAATATTAAAAAGTGTGCTGTTCATTGGCGCACTTTTTTTGGTTTCGCCCCAAAGTTATTCACAGGATGGTACAATTGAGCTTTTACCTGGATCAAAAACCATGGAATTTGATGAAGTTACTGGCATACACCGATTGCTAGATAATGTTCATTTCATTTACGAAGGAATTAATATGTACTGCGATTCCGCGCATTATTTTCAACGAAAAAAAACGGTAAGAGCATATGGGCATGTGCATATGAACAAGCAAGACACTTTAAATTTATTCTGCGATTCATTACTTTACAATAGTATAACGAAAAAAGCAACCTTATGGGGGAATGTTCGCGTTCGTGATAGAGAGTATAAATTGACAACTGACACTTTACATTATGACACAAAGAAAAGTCAAGCACACTATCGTCATGGTGGGCGAGTTGAGAGTATTATCAATCAAGAAGTATTAACGAGTAGGGTTGGTTATTTCTATCCAAATTCAAAAAACTTTTACTTTAGTAAAAATGTAGAATACAATCGAGAAAAACTTACTATAAAAACAGATACACTGCAGTATTTATACAGTGAGAAAAAAGTATTTTTTTATGGGCCAACCTATATCACTTCTGATAGTACCAAAATGTATTGCGAGTCGGGATGGTACAATACTGAAAATGAGATTGGCTCGTTAATGCAAAATGCTTGGTTGAGAAAAGATTCGGATTATATTTCTGGTGACACTTTAGTATACAATCGGCCTGAACAATTTTTTATTGGTAAAGGTGATGTGTTTTATCTTGACACCACAGCTAAAATAGAATTAAATGCAGAATACCTCTATTCCTCGGATAGTTTAAACTATTCCTATCTAACGGTTGATGCAATTGCTGCAAAATATTTAAAGGACGATACGCTGTACCTTCATGCAGATACATTGTTCATTAATCAAATCGATAGCAACGATGTAATAAAGGCTTATCACGATGCAAAAATGTTTGCGACTAATATGCAATGTATTGCTGACAGCATTACATTTAACACAGGGAAGGAAATAATCACTTTAGAAGTATCCCCTATTGTTTGGTCGAAAGGAGCTGAATTGAAAGGGGAATTCATCAATATGCACGTTTCTGATTCACTAATCCATCAAATTAATATTATCAATGACGCAACAATATTGATGGAGGTGGAAGCCGACTTGTATTACAATCAAATTGCGGGGCGTAAAATTGTTGCAAATTTCAACGATAATGATTTAACAAGTGCGAATGTATTTGGTAATGCAATTACTATTTTTTTTCCTGTTGAAGAAATAAAGACTGACTCAACGATTACAAAAAGTAGAAAAGGAATGAGGCGCCTATACGCTAGTGATATTCTCATTGATATTGATAGCAATGAAATCTCCGGAATCACATACCTTGATCAACCCGATGGTGTTTTCTATCCAATGGATAAAATAAAGACAGAAGAACAGTTTATTAAGAATTTCAATTGGAGAGTAGCTCTTCGTCCCATTTCAAGAGAGAATTTGATAGAAAAAGAATAATAATTCATTCTATATTTCGGGCACAAAGATATGAGTTAAACATGAAGAAATAATCTGACAATTGACAGTTGTTTTCCTAATTTTAATCTTCTGCATGACGAACAACGCGCTCCACACCTTCAACATCTTCGAATTTTTGCATCAATTGATCTAAATGTTCAGTGTCAAAAACGAGAACAGTCATCACCCCAATAAAAATACCATCATTGGTCTCAAAGGAAATTGATTTCATGTTTACATCGTGCTCATTCGTAACGATATTGGTGATTTTATTTACAATGCCCTTAGAGTCAATTCCTTGTACCGTAATTGAAGCTAAACTTTCTTTTAAATCTGAATTCTTCCATGTTGCTTTGATGCAGCGATAGGCCATTTTCGATTGCAAATGTTCTGAATTTGGGCAACTGTACCTATGAATTTTTATCCCTTCATTTATAGAGATAAAGCCAAAAACATTATCCCCAGGAATCGGACTACAGCATGGAGCCATTGTGTAATCAATGTTTTTAAAATCGTCTCCAATAAGAATATTATCTTTTTTAGAATTCACTTTAGACAACACGTCTTTACTCTTAGCTGGTTTTTTAACTACTTTTTTCTCAGTAATTAACACCCCGTTTTTGTTTTCGACCTCTCTTAATTTTCGTAAATCAATTTTACCCTTCGCTATTCTGAAATACAATTCAGTCGCATTTGGTATTTTATAAAATTTCTCAAGAACACTTAAGTTTTCTGATGTAAAACGAATATTATGCTGCTTAAACTTTCTATCCAGAATTTCTTTACCATCCAGCGCTATCATTTTCCTCTCTTCATTTAATGAGGATTTTATTTTTTGTTTTGCTCTAGCGGTTATAGCATACTTTAACCACTCATCATTTGGTTTTTGCTTTGAAGAAGTGATTATTTCAACTTGATTCCCGCTAACTAACTTATAGCTGAGAGGAACTAATTTATTGTTGACTTTAGCTCCTATGCAAGAATTTCCTATATCGGTGTGAATATCATATGCGAAATCTAAGATTGTAGCGCCTGTTGGAAGTACTCTTAAATCTCCTTTAGGTGTAAAAATATAAATCTCATCTGTGAATAAATTTAGCTTAAACTCGTTGACAAAATCCATCGCATCGATATTAGGATTGTCCATTAATTCTCTTACTTCAGAAACCCATCGATCGAATTTATTCTCTCCTTTTTTCGATTCTTTGTAATTATAATGTGCTGCAAGACCTTTTTCGGCTACCTCATCCATACGTTGAGAACGAATTTGAACTTCCACCCATTTACCAGTTCGAGACATAACAGTTGTATGCAGTGACTCATAGCCGTTTGCGCGGGGTGTCGAAATCCAATCTCTTAATCGGTCAGGAGAAGGTTGGTAAAAATCTGTGACAATACTATAAATTCTCCAGCAATCTGGTTTTTCAAGCTCTTCAGGTGTGTCAAGTATTATTCGAATCGCAAAAATGTCGTAAACTTCTTCAAATGGTACCCCTTTTGAATTCATCTTAAGCCAAATAGATGAAATTGATTTCGTTCTTACTTTAATTTTAAAAACATAGCCTTCATGCAATAAAGCTTCACGTATTGGCTGAGTAAATTTTCGAATAAAACGATTTCGAGCATCTTTTGTCGATTTAAGCTTGTTTTCTATCTCCTCATATACTTTAGGCTCAGTATACAAAAATGATAAATCTTCTAATTCACTTTTTATTGAGTACAAACCCAATCGATGAGCTAACGGTGCATACAAGAATTTAGTCTCAGAAGAAATCTTCAACTGCTTATCATGACGCATGCTACCTAATGTTCGCATGTTATGTAATCGATCGGCTAATTTTATCAATACGACTCGGATATCATCAGAAATCGTTAGAATCATTTTCCTGAAATTCTCCGCTTGTATCGATACAGTTTCGTCAAAAACTTCAGGGATTTTAGTTAAACCATCGATAATTAAACGTACTTCTTTGCCAAATAGGTCTTCAATATCATCAAGGGTGATATGAGTATCTTCAACCGTATCATGAAGTAATGCGCAAACAATTCCAGTTGTACCCAAGCCCATTTCATCCGTACAAATTCGAGCAACTGAAATAGGATGATAAATATACGGCTCACCGGACTTTCTTCTCATTTGTTTGTGTGCGTCCACAGCAACATCAAAGGCCTTTCGTATAATCCGTGTATCTTCTTTAGTTCTCGTTTTGTGTGAGCGCAATAGACCTCGAAAAGCATTTAAAATTTCTTTTCTTTCCTTCTCTATATCTATATTTAGCTCGTTGCTCATTTACTTAGCTGGTAATACTTTTGTTGATACTTCTCCAAATCCAATACGAACATCATTATTCTTGGCATAACCTCTCATGATTACAGTATCACCGTCATTAATAAACTTGCGTTCTGTTCCGTCCGACATTTTAAATGGCTTTGTTCCTTTCCAAGAAACTTCGAGCATAGAGCCATACATTCCCTCTTCAGGTCCAGAAATAGTTCCTGAACCCATCGCGTCTCCACAATTAATGTTACATCCATTGACAGAATGATGTGCTAATTGTTGATTCATGTTCCAATACATGTATTTGTAATTGGATTGCCCTACTATATTCTCGTCCCCATTCTCAGGTTGAATAATTACATCTAATTTGATATCAATATGTTTTTCTCCTTTGCACTCCAAATAAGGTAGGATTTTAGGATTATCTTGTTTAGGTCCAGCCAGTCTAAACGGCTCTAATGCATCAATAGTTACTATCCATGGTGATACACTCGATGCAAAGTTTTTGCCTAAGAAAGGACCAAGAGGAACGTATTCCCAACCTTGTATATCTCTTGCACTCCAATCATTGAATAATGCCATTCCAAAAATGTAATCATCTGCTTCTTCCGTTGAAATAGAATCTCCTAATGGCTTCCCTTGATAAGTAAAGAATACTGTTTCCAACTCAAAATCAAGCAGATTTGACTGTCCAAACACTGGAACATCTGCGGTTGGAGGTTTCTTTTGCCCTTTTGGTCTATGGATTGAAACTCCAGATTCAATTATTGAAGAAGCTCGTCCATGATAACCTACAGGAATATGTTTCCAATTTGGAAGCAAAGCATTATCTGGATCTCTGAATAAACAACCCACATTATATGCATGTTGCTCACTTGAGTAAAAATCTGTATAATCTCTCGATTGAATTGGTAATAACATGGTTACATCAGTAATTGGGACCAAAACTTGATTCACATGATGTTCATTTTTACTCAAATCATGATGTTGAGTAGAGAATAATTTTGAAAGACGATTACGTAATTTACGTGTTCCGTCTTTTCCTTTCATCATCATTTCATTTAAAGAATTAGTATCAAAATCTTCCCTTCTAAATGGTAAATTATCAAAGTAGCCTAAGACGAATAGGGCTTTTAAATCAATAACGTTATCGCCTATTCTTGATGCTACTCTTGGTGTATCATCATTCATTCGCATCACTCCAAAAGGAAGATTTTGAATTGGGAAATCAGAATCAATTTTAACTTCAACCCACGATTTCAAATTTGGATTATTTGCTGGAATATTCATAATATTAAACTATTTACACATTAAAACGGAAGTGCATAACATCTCCATCTTCCACTATATACTCTTTTCCTTCTACTCTAAATTTACCTGCTTCTTTTACTGCTGCTTCTGAACCAAATTCAATAAAATCATCGTACTTCATTACTTCTGCACGGATAAAACCTTTCTCAAAATCTGTATGAATAACTCCAGCAGCTTGGGGAGCAGTCATACCTGTCTGAATTGTCCATGCACGAACTTCTTTTACACCTGCTGTAAAGTATGTATCTAGTTTCAATAAGGAATAAGCCGTTCTAATCAAACGATTAACTCCTGCTTCCTCTAAGCCTAATTCTTCTTGAAACATTTGACGTTCTTCGTATGTTTCTAATTCCATTATATCAGCTTCTATTGCAGCACCAACAATCAAGACCTCAGCGTTTTCATCCTTCACCGCATTTTTCACAGCATCAACATGTGCATTTCCATCCTTAACAGAAGATTCATCTACATTACACAAGTACATTACTGGTTTGCTTGTAATCAATTGCATACCCTGAACTATGGCTTGTTCTTTCTCATCAAATTCCATCGAACGAATTGATTCTCCTGACTCTAATGTTGTCTTTATTTTCTGGGCAATTTCGTATTCTTTAATTAAATCTTTATCACCCGATTTAACAGCGCGTGTCATCGTACTTAATTTCTTATCAATGCTTTCAAGATCCTTTAATTGAAGCTCGATATCTATCACTTCTTTATCGCGAACTGGATCAACAGACCCATCTACGTGGATAATATTGTCGTCTTCAAAACATCTTAAAACATGAATGATTGCGTCCGTCTCTCTTATATTTGCTAAGAATTGATTCCCAAGCCCCTCTCCTTTTGAGGCTCCCTTCACTAATCCTGCAATATCAACAATTTCCATTGTCGTTGGCATTACCCTCTCAGGATTTACCAATTTTTCTAACTTCTCTAACCTTTCATCCGGAACAGATATTGTTCCAATATTCGGTTCTATTGTACAAAAAGGATAATTTGCCGACTGCGCTTTTGCGTTTGACAAACAGTTAAACAAGGTTGATTTCCCAACATTTGGTAAGCCAACAATTCCACATTTTAATGCCATTCAATATATTTTAGTTACAAAGATAATTTAATGTCTTAGACTCGAAAATTTTTAAGGCCTCTACATCACATTTCATTTCACTCATTGCTCGATTCAACCTACCAAATCGGTATTGGTTACTTCAAATTTATATTTTTATCTTTACAAAAAGTCCACTTATGAAAACTCGCACTTTACTTTTATTAGCAGCACTAATGTTTACTGTGATTAACCATGCTCAAACTGTTGGAGACACAATCGTTATACAATCTTTTGATTATAATTCAACCACCAGAGATACAGTCATTGATTTTTCATCTCTCGATGGGTTAAGTTTTGAGAAAATAATAATGGAGTATAGTATGCGATGTAAAGACGCAAATATTTCAACTGGAGGTAATACCAATTTTGGCTGTGGGGAGTGGGATTATTCATGCAACACTTATCTTCATGATTCGACTCAAATTGACTCGGTGCTTTACACTCACCCCGATTTGATTGTAAGCAATTTTTCTGGAACAACATTCAACTATACAAGCCAACCGACCTACGATTTCTATCAATATTCTCAGAACGAGATTACGCTTAATTCTATTCTGAGCGAAACTCAATACACAATACTTTCTGGGACAACACCAACAAACAATGTGCTTGACGGTTCGAACCAATCTGGAAAGTCCCAGTATTTGTATACAGCAACTGAATTAACCAGCGCAGGGTTCACTGCAGGAGAAATTGATGGATTGATGATAAACGCATTAAACTCCGGATACATCAATTTCTTCCGAGTTAATATTAAAGGAACGATAGCTAATACGCTAATAGCAAATTCGCCTGAAAATTCTGGCTATACAGAAGTTTTTTACAATGATTTTAATTTTATCAACGGTGCAAATCGGATTCAATTCTCGACTCCTTTTATTTGGAATGGATCAGACAATCTCATTATTGAATTTTCTTTTACCAATACTATATCTGGTAACGATATTCAAATTGAAGGAACTGCATCAACTGACCAATCACTTTTTACAAATAATGGGTACAGTGCTAATTTGGCAGGAAATCCAATCATTGACATAACGACTGCATCATTAGCAACTATTTCCGATGAATTAACTGTTTCATTTTGGGCTAAAGGTGATGCTGATGCATTACCAGCGAACACAACCATAATACACGCTAACAATTCCAATGGAAATCGTAGTCTAAATCTTCATTTACCTTGGAGTAATAGTAGAGTTTATTTTGATTGCGGATGGCTAGGTTCTGGTTATGACCGAATAGATAAAGCAGCAGCAGTTGGTGAATTAGAAGGGGCCTGGAATCACTGGTCTGCAACGAAAAATACAACTACAGGTATAATGAATGTTTACTTGAATGGAACATTATGGCACACTGGAACGAGTATGACAAACCTTATGGAGCTTACAGAATTAGTAATAGGTGCTACAAACTCTGGAAGTTACAACTACTTGGGACAAATTGACGAAATTAGAATATGGAACAAAGAACTAACTCAAAATGAAGTAAGTGATTGGATGAATATTAATGTAACAGCCAGTCACCCTCAATACAGTAATCTTGTAGCTTACTACAAACTTGACGATGGAACAGGTGTGAATCTACAGGAAGAAATTAATGGTGGCAATGCCGTTTCTCCATCACCTTATTTATGGCAACTAACAAGAGGAATTGATCTTACTCGATTTTTTCAGAATTCAGCTTTTAGACCAAGTATCACTTTTTTACAAGGAAGTTATGATATAACAATCTCGGCAATTGATGTTATCGACTCTATACAAATCATGCCAAAGACAATTACAGAATATGCTGTAAACTCTAATGCAAATACCTTATTAGATGATGATATAATTGAAACTTCTTCTTTACAAGTATGGGAAGCAATCCCTCAAAACATATACGATGCAACTACTGGTGCTATTTTATCTACAATACCAGTAGCGACGGAAGCTACGGCTCCTACTCCATCGGATTTAGATTATTTTCGAAGATGGCCGTCAAAATTTGAGTTAATGTCTTTTGTAACACCATATGGTATAAATTTAAACCTAGGTATTGATGGTGAAACTTGGACTTTTGACATGACAGATTTTACACCTGTTTTTAATGGCCAAAAGCAAATTACAGTTGAACGCGGTGGTCAATGGCAGGAAGATATGGATATTCGATTTCTGTTTATTGTTGGAACACCTCCGAGAGATGTATTAAGCATCAATCAAATTTGGAGAAATCAATCTGTCGCATTCGCCAACATAAACAATGATCGATATTTTGCACCAAGAGATGTTTCGCTAAATCCTCTTGGAGAATCCTTCTTTGTTCGTTCCTCAATTACTGGGCATGGACAGCAAGGAGAATTTATTCCAAGAAATCACTTCATCAATGTTAATGGAGGTGCCAATGAATTTTCATGGCTAGTATGGAAAGAATGTGGGGACAATCCTATTTACCCACAAGGAGGAACTTGGGTTTACGATAGAGCTGGTTGGTGTCCCGGATCGGCAACAGACATAAGATATAGTGACATTACTTCTTATGTTACAGCTGGTCAAACTGCAACTGTTGATTACGATGTGCAAGTTGCATCTGGTGATTCTAGATACATCGTCAATAATCAATTAGTAACTTATGGTGCAATTAATCAGACACTAGACGCCGCAATAATTGAAATCCAAGAACCTTCAAATAAAATTGAATACTCTCGATTCAATTCAATCTGTAATAAACCTAAGGTTGTAATAAAAAACACAGGTAGCACATTGTTAACTTCAGCTATTATTGAATTCTGGGTGAATGATAGCCCTAGTCCTGAAACATTTAACTGGTCAGGAAGTCTTGAGTTTGGAGAATCCGAAGTTGTTGAATTACCTACTCCAGTTACATTGTGGTCACCAATAACAGTTTCTGATAATAAATTTCATGCAAAAATAACTTCTCCTAACGGAGGGGCAGATGGCTACAGTTACAATGATCATTTTATATCACCTTTTGAAATTACTGAAGTAATGCCTTCAACTATAATTATATTTTTCAAAACAAACAACGCACCTAATGAAACTAGTTATCAAGTAACAGATGACATAGGTACTGTTCTATTATCTCGCTCTGGCCTCTCTGGAAACACGCTATATCGTGACACTTTAGAACTTGGACTTGGCTGTTACAATTATCATGTTTCTGACTCCGGAGATGATGGAATCAGTTGGTGGGCGAACAATGACGGAAATGGTTATACTTATTTGTTTTCACCAGGTCTAGGTCAAGTAAAGCAGTTTACAGGTGATTTCGGAGATAACATTGACTTTAACTTCACAGTTGATTTCCCATTGTCTTATGATGAAATCAATGGGAAATTTGATATTGAACTTTATCCCAATCCAGCAAAATCGCTTTTTACTGTTGAAGCGGAAAACCTAGCAACAGCAATCATTACAATTTATGATAATACTGGTAAAGAAGTTCAATTAGCAAGAGAAGTTCAGAATGATTCGATTAATTTTAATACCTCATCTTTAGATTCGGGAATTTACATTATTCAAATTAATCGTAACGGAAGAATTGATACTGAAAAGCTCGTAATCGAATAATTTATAGTTTTACATTTATTTCAATTACCTCATTTATATAGATATACCCAAATATGCATTACAAACTTCTCATCATAATTATCGCTTGCTTTTTTAATTCTGCTTACAGTCAAAATGATTCGGTATTTATACGTCAAATTTATAACGAAGCTCTTTCTAACGGAGAATCATATGAAAACCTTCGAAGTCTATGTAAGGATATCGGAGCTCGAATAACCGGTTCTGCTGAAGCTGAAATGGCTGTCAATTGGGGTGAAAAAAAAATGAATTCTTATAAATTTGATAAAGTGTATAAGCTCCCTGTTAAAGTACCTCATTGGGAACGCGGGACTAAAGAAGCTGGTTGGATTAAAACGAATAAAGGAGAGTACTTAAAAGTCAATCTTTTAGCCCTAGGAGGCTCAATAGGAACAAATGGTATAATCGACGAAGAGGTAATAATGTTTTCCACCTTGGATGAATTGAAAAATGCCGATGCAACTAAAATAAATGGAAAAATTGTGTTCATTAATCAACACATGGACGAAAAACAAATTCAGACTTTTCGCGCTTATGGAGGTTGTTACGCTATCCGAGGATATGGTGCTGTTGAAGCTTCCAAAAAAGGAGCTATTGCCGTTATCATTCGATCATTAGCAATTCCTCAAGATGATCATCCACATACTGGAACGATGTCCTATTCTGATGATGTTCAAAAAATACCTGCTGCAGCACTTTCTACTAACGCATCGAATAAATTAGCTGACATTCTAAATAGTTCTTCTGCTCATTTTGTCTTGGAAATGGATTGTCGAGATTACCCAGATGTTATCTCTTACAATGTTGTTGCCGAAATTACGGGTGCTGAAAACGCTAATAACATCATCACTTTTGGCGGACATCTAGATTCTTGGGACACAGGCGAAGGCGCCCATGATGATGGAGCAGGAATTGCGCATACATTAGAAGCATTGCGCATTCTCAAAGAATTGGGGTATAAACCCAAAAACACGCTCCGCCTTGTCTTCTTCATGAATGAAGAAAATGGAAACAGAGGAGGAATGGGTTATGCTAAATGGGCGAAAGAACAAGAACAAGAAAATCATATACTTGCGCTAGAGAGTGACCGAGGAGGTTTTGCTCCTAGAGGATTCAGTATGGATGGAGATAGAGAGCAGTTGAAATTATTAGCTTCTTTTGAACCTCTTTTTAAAACATATGATTTACATATCTTCGATAAAGGACATAGTGGTGTTGATATCGGACCTTTAAAAGAACAATTCAAGAATATTCCACTTGTAGGATTTGTACCAGATTCACAACGTTATTTTGATTTTCATCATTCACCAAATGATGTTTTTGAGAATGTTAATAAAAGAGAATTGGAACTTGGGAGTGCTGCAATTACTTCGATTCTTTATTTATTTGATAAAAATTTATAACGACATTAATTTAACCACCAGTGTTGTCATACACCTCTGACTGTCAATATTAACTGTTTTTACAGGTTCAATTAATTCTAATTTGTGGCGCATTAATAATTCGGTTACTTTCATTCTCGTTAACAAGTAGCGAGTACTTCCATCGGGAATAACAAATACTCCGTCTACTCCATTTTCCAATTTATTCTCTATTCCAATATCAGATGTCATTCTAATAAATAAAGTTCCAGCCAATTCAAGAAAGGTAACTAGTTTTTTAAAAATCTCATCGAAGTGGTTGTTACTTTCCGCGAAATGAAGAACAGCGTTGCATATGATAAAATCAAACTTCTTTTTGGGCAAGAACTCTTCAATTGAAGAATGAATTATCTTTGCTTTACTCTCAATAAATTCAGCTTGTAGTAATTGTATATAATCAGGGTTAGAATCGATTCCAGTAACTTCTATTTTTTGCGACTTCAGAAAACGAAAATTACGTCCCGTTCCAGCACCAGCATCTAAGACTTTTGAATTCTCGTTTATATTACCTTTCATGCATTGATCTAACAAATAAATATCGACATTCTTTATAAAATCAAGATTTTTCATTGCTCCATCGTTTTTAACATCCATAAATCACATGCAAAATGTCCGGAATTACCTAATGCTTTATTCAATTTACAAAATCCCATTTTCTCATACAATCCAATTGCAGAACTCAATTCTGGCATCGTTTCTAAATAAATTGATGTAAATCCAAATTCAGCAGATTTATCAATACATAATTGCATTAATTGTTTACCTAAACCTATTCCTCTTCCAGATCGATGTAGATATATTTTTACTAATTCTACACAACCATCTGGAAGGCCCTTTGTAGGATAAATCCCTGCTCCACCTAAAATTTCATTTTCTAGTTTAACAACGAAGTAATAAGAATTTTTCATTTGAAACAACTCAAATAAAGCATCCGTTGTTGGATCATTAAAAACAGTACCTGGCCTATTTACCCCATGTTCTGCAAGGATTTCTCTAATAACTTTAGCTAATGCTATATTGTCTTCTTTTATTATTGGCCGGATGTGCATGTAATGTCTTAACTAATTCTAACTTAAAAAAATGACTTTAAAAAAATATTGGAAACAAAAAATCTCTATAAAGTGCCAGTTTCAACCTCTCTTTTGTTGATAAAAATACAACTAAATGAACAGTAGTCTTATAAAATCAACTACTTTTGTGGCATAAATTATGTTGATTACGACTTTATTCGAGAAGTTATCAATTGAAAAAAACTAGTAAATGGCAGAAGACATATTTGATAAAATCAAAAAAAACAGAGGTCCTTTAGGTCGGTATTCTAAAGGAGTACATGGTTACTTCACATTCCCAAAGTTAGAAGGTGAGATTAGTAATAAAATGATTTTCCGAGGAAAAGAATGCTTGGTCTGGTCGGTAAACAATTACTTAGGCTTGGCAAATCACCCAGAAGTGCGAAAAGTCGATGCAGCTGCAGCTGCTGAGTGGGGGCTTGCTTATCCAATGGGTTCAAGGATGATGACTGGTCAAACAAATGAACATGAATTACTAGAAAGTGAAATTTCTAATTTCATGGAGAAAGAAGACACGATTCTTTTAAACTTTGGCTATCAAGGAATGATTTCTGCTATCGACTCAATGGTTGATAGAAATGATGTTATCGTTTACGACAGCGAATCTCATGCTTGTATTCTTGATGGAATGCGTTTACATGCTGGAAAACGTTTTGTATTTAAGCATAACGATATGGAAAGCTTTGATAAACAAATGTCAAGAGCTACTAAAATTGTAGACCGAACAAACGGAGGAATACTTGTAATTACAGAAGGTGTTTTCGGAATGGCTGGAGATCAAGGTCGATTAAAAGATTTGATTGAATTTAGAAAATCTGGAAAATATTCTTTCCGATTATTTGTAGATGACGCACATGGATTTGGAACCGTAGGTAAAAGAGGTCAAGGTGCTGGAGAAGAACAAGGTGTTCATGATGAAATTGATGTTTTATTTGGAACATTTGCGAAGTCAATGGCTTCTATTGGTGCATTTATTTGTGCTGAAGAACATATGGTTGAGTTCTTTCGCTACAATATGCGCTCTCAAGTATTCGCTAAATCTTTACCAATGCCCTTGGTTGTAGGTGCAAGAAAGCGTTTAGAATTATTGAGAGATCAGCCAGAACATAAAGAGAACTTATGGGAAATAGCATCTGCTCTTCAAAGTGGGCTGAAAAATGCTGGATTTGATATCGGTCTTACAAATTCAGCTGTTACTCCTGTATTCCTTCAAGGGAATTTGGCAGAAGCAACAAATTTGACGTTTGATATGCGTGAAAATTATAATATTTTCTGTTCAATTGTTATTTATCCAGTTGTGCCAAAAGATGTGATTATGTTAAGATTAATTCCAACCGCAATTCACACTTTGGAAGATGTACAATATACAATAGAGACTTTTGTGACTGTTAAAAACAAGTTAGACGCCGGTAATTACAAGTCTGAAGAAATGGCAACTGTTGAGGTAGACGTTAAAGACAAATAAACTCGTTAATTCTGAGTTTGAATATTTCAGCATTTCTAATAAATTATATATTATTAAACTTCTCGAGAAATCGGGAAGTTTTTTTTTTAAAAAAAAAAGACTGGTAAATTGAGCTAAATAAATTTAATACTTTCTCTTGCCATCGTAATAGGCAACAACAAAAGCATCTAAATAGCCAGCTTGCTTAATTTTAATCAATGCTTTCTTTACTTCAGATTTTGAGAGATAAGTACCAACCATATAGCGAATTATTTCGGTGCCAATTATTTTCTCTTGGTATAATTCCTGAAACTCACTAAATAATTCTGATTCTATCTTTTTTGCATATGCACCCACTTGAATTCTATACACTAATCCTTTTGAACTGCTAGTAGATGCCAATATACTATCAGAAGATAAGGTATTTATTGACTTATTTTTGTTGATTTCAAAAAACAAATAATCATTAATTATTACTGTATAGCGTTTGCCTTTAGCAATTCTAAGCATAACAATACTATCATCAATACTTTCCACGCTTCCAAATTCCGATTTTTTTCCTTCGAAATTAGCGATTACACGGCATTTTGTAATCTTAACATTTGTCAATAACTCATATGATTCAAACTCATAATCTTGAGAGAAGCCAAAGAATGAAATGAATGTTATTGTTATAATTATTAAAACTTTCATAGCTATGGGTGTTAATTAAATAATGTGCACGCAACAAAAGTACTTACGTTAAATGACAGAGATTGGTTACACAATCAGAAACCAATTAACCAGAACACTACTTTATTTAGTGTAAGCCATTTAACAAAGTATCAATTTCTGATACTGAATTAAACGAATGAATACATAACCTAATTCGTTCGCTTCCAATTGGAACCGTTGGATAAAAAATAGGCTTCACGGCAATTTTGGAGCGCTGCAATCTTTTTGATAGAATCTTAGCACGCTCAATTGACCCTAATTCAATAATCTGAATAGGTGATTTAGTATCCGAAATGAGTTTAGTTGAACTGTAATTCTCACGGAAATAATCAATATTCTCTTGTAGTTTTAATCTACTTAATTCACTGTTTTTATATCTAACAATACCTGCATTATGTTTGAAAACGCTATCTGGCAGAGCCGTAGTGTAAATGAATGGACGTGAGAAATTAATTAGGTAATCGATTAATTTTTCTGTCCCTAAAATTACCGCACCATGCGAACCATATGCTTTACCAAAAGTAACAAGTCGAGCGAAAACATGATTTTCAAGGCCAAATTTCACAATTAGTCCTTTTCCTTTTTCGCCATAAACACCAGCAGAGTGGGCTTCATCAATAATCAATTTAGCATCATATTTATCGCATAATCCAAGAAACTCAATTAAAGGAGGAACATCGCCATCCATAGAATATAAACCTTCAATCGCTACATAAATGGTCCCTTTGGATAATTTCATTTTCGATTCTAAGCTTTTACAATCGTTGTGCTTAAAAGAGAATGAATTTGCACGACTTAATTGTATACCATCTCTGACACTAGCATGAATGTACTCATCAAACAATATAGTGTCTCCACGTTGCGGGATACAGCCAAACAAGCCCAAGTTCGCATCATAACCAGAATTGAACATCAATGCTGCTGAAGCTTTAAAAAACTCAGCTAAATGATCTTCCGCATTCAACATATGCTTTGAATTTCCCGATATCAGTCGCGATCCGGTAGAACCAAAACTGCTCTCTATACTGTTTGTCTTAACTTTAGATAAACCCAAATAATCATTCGAAAAGAAGTCAGTAAATCCCTCAAAATGAGAAAGGGAACGCACGGTCCCCTCTTTTTCTCTTTTTAATAATTTTTCAATTAATCTTGGATCCATTTCTAACTAAGACTGTTGACTTTTCTTGGTTGAAAAACCCCTTCTTTCTCTACATTAGCTTTAGCAATTGCAAGCTCTTTAGCTCGAGCCGCTTCTTTCTTTTTTCTTTCCACAATAATAGCATCGGGTTTAGACACTGGCTGATCACCTTCAGTAAAAGGAGCTTTTGTTACCAAACCTAAAATTTCAAACATTTCTTTATCCTCGTTAAACTCAGGATTTGGTGTTGTTAACAATTTATCACCGGCAAATATTGAGCCAGCTCCAGCCATAAAACATAGAGCTTGACCTTCTAAGTTCATATTTGTTCGACCAGCTGAAAGTCTTACTACCGACTTTGGAAAAGCAATTCGTGTTGTAGCAACCATTCTAATCATCTCCCATTGTTCAATTGGCTTTTGTTCAGCCATTGGCGTACCTTCAACAGCGACCAAAGCATTAATAGGAATAGATTCAGGAGGGTTTTCCATTTCCAGATAGCTCATCAGTAAACCAATTCTATCCTCAACAGCTTCGCCCATGCCTATAATCCCGCCAGAACAAACAGAAATACCTGCTTTCCTTGCATTGTCAATCGTATTTAATCGATCTTCATATTCTCTTGTAGAAATAACATCATCATAATAATCTGGAGAAGTATCAAGGTTATGATTGTATGCAAATAATCCTGCATCCTTCAATCGCTCCGCTTGATTTTGATTTAACATTCCTAAAGTACAACATACTTCCATGTCTAAATCATTGACAGCTTGTACCATTTCAATGACGTTGTCAAAATCTTTATTATCGCGAACTTCACGCCAAGCAGCTCCCATACACAAACGAGAGGAACCATTTGACTTTGCATTTTGTGCTTGTTCAATTACAGATTCAACAGACATTAATCTATGTGCCTCCACATCCGTGTGATATCTTGCCGCTTGAGGGCAATAACCACAATCTTCAGGACATCCACCAGTCTTGATACTCAACAAAGATGACATCTGAACCTCTCTCGGATTATGATGCAACCTGTGAACAGTTGCCGCTTCAAAAACTAATTCAAGAAGAGGTTTGTTATATAATTCTAATAAGGATTCCTTCGTTGTATATTTTTGCATTCTAAATCTTTAATAATTTCAATACAAATATAACTTTTTGGATAGAGACTTCTATAAAATCAGAAATTAATTGATAATATTTAAACTGTGAATCTTTTAAGCTATCTACTTATTAATAAGGCAAGCTGCATATGCTTTAATTGCTCTCATTTCACCAAAAGAATCTACTTCCTCATGAGTTGTCGCTTTTATTGAAACTGCATCTTCTTCGATTTTAAGAATCTTTGCAATTTCTTTTTGCATTCTTGGAATGTAAGGATTTACTTTTGGACTCTCTAGAATTATAGTACTATCAATATTAATAACAGAATATCCTTTTTCTTTAATAAGCAAAAACACCTCTTTTAGTAGAATCTTACTGTCGATGCCTTTATATTTTGGATCCTTATCAGAAAAGTGATGACCAATATCTCTCAAGTTAGCTGCTCCAAGTAATGCGTCACAAATAGCATGAAGAAGCACATCTGCGTCTGAATGACCAACTGCTCCATGTTCTGAATCAAGTCTAACCCCGCCAATAAATAGTGGTATTCGTTTCTCTAAACGATGCACATCGATACCATATCCAATTCGAATATTCATCTATTTAGGCGCTCCTGAATCACTCGGTTTAGCTAAATCTCCGCCTAGTGCAAAACGTAAACTAAACCTCAGTGTATTTGCTAAAGGGTTTGTTTTCTTTAAAGCTGCTAAATAGGAAATGTCAATTCCAAATTTATTGTATTTAAATCCTACACCAACATTAAAATATTGACGAGCACCTTTGTTCTTATTTTCATAGAAAAAACCTGTTCTAACAGCTAAGATATTATTGTACCAATACTCCAAACCAGCGGCAATGTTGATTTCTGTCAATTCTTCTTTAAATTTAGATCCTTTAACCACTTCAAACGATCCGTCTGCATTCTGAATAAAATCTCCATTCTCATCTTCTACTAATCGACCAGGAGCATCATAAAATGATTGAAGCATGCCAGCGATAACCCCAACATTATTTGATAGCCCTGATGCTATTTCTCCAGTAATAGGATCAATAACAGCAGGTGTTGGAACCAAAAGTTTTTGTAAATCAATTGACAACGTTAAGCTATTAAACTTATCAAATTTAGCATTGAATGAATTTCCTATTTTCAAGTTCATTGGAAGAAAATCGCCAGGCGAATTTGATCCAACATCTGAATATTTTATCTTATTTCCAATGTTGTTAATTGTTGTACCAAAGATATAAGTACCTTTTAATCCTCCAACCTCAGCATCTTCATTAAAGAACGCGAAAGAAACATCAGCAGCACCAGCAACTCCAGGCTTTGTTTCAACACCTTGTACTGTTAAACCTCCTGTTAAATTCGAATAAACAAATTTTCCATTTACTCCAACACTTGTTCTTTCAGAAGTTTTAAATGCATAACCACCTGTAATCTCAAATTCACTTGGTTTATCCTCACGAATAAAGTTTGCACTTTCATCAGTAAATGTAATCTCACCTAAACTAAAATACCTTAAAGCACCTGCAATGGAATGCCGATCGCCAAAATTTGTAAATGCAGAAACATAGGATAAATGAATGTCATTGGTCAATTGTCTTAACCAAGGCGTATAGGAAATACTTACCTCAGATTTTTCCTCGGAAAAATTTAGCATTGCTGTATTCCAATAAATAGATGTTGAATTAGGACTTAATGCGGTTCCTGCATCCCCCATTCCCCCAGCTCTGGAATCAGGTGTAATCGACATAAATGGAACAGCTGTTGTAATTGTGTTCAATTGTAAATCCTCGTCTGTTACTCCAGAACCTCCTGTAGGCTGAGCAAAAACTGAAAAAACGACAAGAATGGCCGAGATACTTAATATTACTTTATTCATCTTCTATGATTATTCTAAACTGAATTTACAAATATACGTAAATGAAGCTCCAATATTGTATTGTTATTTTAAAATAACCAATTTTTCTAATTTCTCTGCAACTTTACCTGTTGGAGAAGTTACCTTGACCCGGTAAACATAAACTCCTTTTGCGAGTTGGTCACCAAATTCATCCAGTCCATTCCATGGAATACCTGAAGATCTGAATCCATCAGTTGTAACCATCTCGTTTATTGTTCTAACCAAGCGGCCTGAAACTGTCATGATTTGTATTTGAGTTTCTAATTGACTGCAAACTTGGTTGTGCTCAAAGAAGAATTTTGTAGATGTCGTAAATGGATTTGGGTAATTCAATACATGCTCCAAAGTCAACTCTTCACTTTCATAAACAATAAAGTCGATTGTTGTTTCTGAAGAATTATTATTCACATCCCATACTTTTATAGCCACTGTGTGAGGTCCAGGTTCTATATCTGTGAAATTAAAACGAACTTCACCATTTTGGTAAGAATCTATATCAGAGATATAAAAATCATTTAAAACAAAAGGGGTTGCCGTTTCACCGTCAAGTACTGCTATCAAATCATGTCCAATACCGTTTCCAACAGTATTTATTCCATTGAGATCAAACAATTTGGCAATCAACAACGGATTTTCATCTGTGATTCCGCCATTGACAAAATTTTCATCATTCATAAAAAGTTCGATATCAGGACCTTCTGTATCATTTATTCCATTAGGATCAATTCCTCCGATGACTACCCGGTTTTCGTTGCCTTGAGCATCTGTCACTCCATTTTCGGCATAAAAACTTAATTTTCCGAAATCATATGAAAAGTCAATGTCTTTAGGAACTATAAAGGTGAATTCAAAATAACCATTAACTACACTTGCTTTACCTCTATACAATTTACTCGTTTGAACATTAAAAATTCTTAATGGCGAGGAAATATTATTGCTTAGTGTCTGTTGTTCTTTTGGTTTATCATAAACTGTTGGCGAAATAACTCCATTGAACCCTGTCATGATTATGCCACTATTATCGGCAATGTGCCCCTTAATAACTACTCTGCTTAATGCTTTAATAGTATCTGTTTCAATGGAAGGAGATAAGCCATTTACACTATCTGTAATTATTTGTAGACGTGGTAATGCAATTTTAAGAGCAGGGTCCCCAATTAAGGTAAAACTTCTCTTATTATTGCTTCCCGCAACACCATTTTTCGATTGTCTAATAATTTCACCAAAAGTACGAGGTTGCATATTATCGTCTCTTTTAAATACATTCTCGAAGAACGACGTACCCGTATTTGTATTCACGCCAAAATACACAGAGCGTGTTGTCGTCATTAAGGCAATGGCAGCACCATCAGGATTGATTGATGCCCACTCACCAGCAGAAACCCTATCAGGATCATCATATTTCGTAAATTCGCATGTTGCCGTAACAAGAAGAGCTAAACGGTTTATATTTCTCCATCCTTGTATCTGAGGCACCGTTATCACTCTTTCTTCTGCAACACCAACCTCACCTCCATGCCCGACATAATTAATCACCAAAGCACCATTCTTAATTTCTCTATCTATCGCATCATTTACATCTGGATATCTCTCCCCACCGGCTGAAGTGATTTGTTGAAAAGCATCTAAATACAACTTTTGACAGTTCATTGAAGGGTGATACTTTGTTACTGAATCATACTGTGGCTCAACATCTTGATCAATGAAGTAACCATTTTCCTCATCATCCGCGATTTGCACATAGCGATTTCGCCAATCACCAAATGTTTTTGTATTCCCATTTTCATCGCACAATTCACTGTTCTCTTCATACAGGCTTGAGCCATTTCTCATATAATGCTCAATTTTGTCTACTTGGTCCTTTGCCATCTCATTGCTTGAGATTAATAGTCGACCCACTCCTATATCTAAATCATCAATTGTTCCAATCGATTCAGAATCATCTAACAACCCAAAATAATCATCTGTTACCAAGGCACTAATGTGATCTTCAGAATTCAACACTTGGTATGTTACCACAAAATTATTATTGTTATTAACACGGTTTTTCGGATCATAAGTCCCATCGCCAAATAAAAGCAAGCTTTTTAGTCTTGTTGTTGGCTCAGTCAATCCTCGATCATAAAACATTTTAGCGAATGACTTTATAGCAGTGGCATCAATCGCACCAGAACTAAATTCGTTGTAAATCTGTTCAGTTGTTACCACATGAACTGAAGTGCCATTTGCACGGTGTAAACCAGCTAATCTATTCGCTTGATTTAAGAACCCCTTGTTTGTTACAATTAAATAATCAACTTGAGCAAGTCCATGTAAATTTTGATGATCCACTGCACCAATTCTCGTGGGAGTGAAAAAGCTCATTCCACTTGCCGTGACCCAAGATCTGACATCATCCGTTTCAATCGAATATTCAAATTTTGTCCCAGAAAGAGCCCCTAAAATATTTCTAGGATTATGCCTATCAGTTACATCCCATACAAATGTTTGATTTGTTGCTCCTGAGATAGAAAACATTGAAACATTTCCAGGGCCTGCAGAATTTAAATCAGTAAAATTAAATTGATCATCCATCATCGTTAAAGATCTACGAGCATTCAACAAAATTCGATCTAAATAAGTTAGAACATCTGGTGAATTCCGCGTCACAGCCATCGATAATTGAATTATATTAGGTGGAGAACTCATACTAAAATCTACCGCACCGTTAAGGTTTCTTCTATAATTCCCAGCACCTGCTCCAGAAGGCAGAGGACTTGAAAACAAAGAAAGGCCGCCAACAGAATAAGACTGAGAAGTTCCACCTGCTGATTGACTATTACTCGCTAATGAAACAGAAAAATCAGCAGGTGTAGCGGTTTCAATATTTGGAATATTGAAGGTAAATGTTCTTTGCAGCTGAGTATCAAATAAATCACCATACCATCTTTGTCCACCCCCCACAAGAGAAGTTGCATCTATTTCATGTACCGAATAATAAGAATATGAATTTACGGTATTATTCACAGCTGAAGTTGTCGAAGGTGTATCAACTATTCTTGAAGGAGTTATATTTGAATTAATATTAATAAAGTAGTATGAAAAGTCGGAATAAGGATTTCTTTGTTGGTCAAACCTTGAGTTTGATAAGTCTAAAGACCACCTATGTGCTCCCCATCCATAAAAGAGAATATAATCATCATCATCAAATGAACCATCTCCCTCCCCAATGATTTGAATTGCATTTTGCGCCAAATCATCTGTTCTCGGATCAGAATTCAACTCAGGTAATTTACCATCTCCATTACCGTAAATATGTATATGCTGTGGATTTAATCCAACTAGATCTATTCCACATTCTTCAAGAAAAGTTTTATCAATCTTATATATCCCATCTTTATCCACTCTAATTTTATACCATACCCCGGAACCATTTTGTAGAACTGAATTTGCTACAAAGTCTTTCGTTGCCAAATAGTTTTCCATTTCACCTTTGCCTACCTTTAATTTAATCGACTTTATTCTTACTACTTGATTGTTCTGTCTAACAAATGGGAATAAATTAAGTGTTGCATGTCTCTTTTCATTAGCCTTTGAAATTCCAAAGTCATATGTCAGTTGATCGACAGATATACCTTGAGAGCTGAGATAAGCTATTTCAACAGCAGTTGCCGGTTCTGTTGATTCCAAAACAAATGAAGTTGAATAATTTGAATTATCTCGCAATTTCTTTCTCCAAAAAAAATTAGGACGGTTTCCATCCATGTTTTGATTCTTTATACATGGAACAAGAATTGACTGATCACCTTGTTGTAAACGTTTTTCTTTTTGCCAATCAAGAATTAAGATTTCCGTGGTTTGCCCAAAGACATTATTCACCATTAAAAACATGGACAAAAAGAGCGACAACTTTAGTGAATTAATCAAATTTGGGAGAGAAATCATAAGACAAATATCAATTATATTTATTCAATACAGTAAAAAAACGTAATATATCTTTGATTATTATACTCAAATTGCAATATTTGTAACCTTCTTGTAATAATTCCGTTTATGAATACTTGAAAAGATAGAATAATAACAACTGCTTAATGACAAAACTGAAACGCTTTTTTACTGTATTTTGCTTACTGAGCCTTACAACTAATAGTGCTTTTGGACAGGATCCGCAGTTTACGCAATTCTATTCAAATCCGATTTATTTGAATCCTGCCTTCGCTGGATCAAACGGATGCCCTCGCTTTTCTCTTAACTACAGAAACGAATGGCCAAGCTTAACGGGTAACTATGTTACTTATAGCGCCTCTTACGATCAATACTTTAAAAACATCTCTGGAGGAATTGGAGTGATTGGGATGCATGATCAGCAAGGACAAGGAACAATATTCACAACTATGATTGGATTGGTTTACTCTTATCATCTAAAAGTGAATAGAAAATTTAAAATGCAATTTGGAGCGAGAGCTTCAATGTTTAATAAATTTATCGATTGGGATAAATTGACTTTTGGCGACATGATTGACCCGAGAAAAGGGTTTATTTATCAAACCGGTGATGTTCCAAGAGGAGGAAGTCGTTATTTCTTTGATGCATCAGCAGGATTTGTAGGTTATAGCAAACATTTTTTCTTCGGTGGTGCTGTTCATCACTTGAATCGTCCTAACGAATCAGTAATTGAAGGAGAATCAAATTTACCTATGCGATTTACAGGTCATATGGGAGCTGAAATTCCATTGGGCCGAAAATCACAGTACAATAATAGCACATCTATTATGCCGAATATTATATATCAATATCAAAATGGTTTTCAAGAAATTAATATTGGTACGTACATTAAGTATGGTGCTTTTACATTTGGTGCTTGGTATAGAAATAGAGATGCATTTATCTTAACAATAGGTTTAAGAACAAAGCAATTTAAAATTGGTTACAGCTATGATGTGACCGTTTCTAAACTTAACAATGGCGTTTCAGGTGGGTCACATGAAGTTTCATTGGGATTTAATTTAAACTGTAAATCAAAACCAAAGTCATTTAGAACGATATCTTGTCCTTCTTTTTAATATCTTTGTAACGATTTATTGGAGTAGCGTTGTATTGAGTGAATGTAGATTAATTATAGAATGAAAACGAAAATATATAATATGCGATTTTTCAAATTTGTAGTGATAGCAATAGCTGGTGTCTTTATTGCCTCTTCTTGTTCAAGAGATGCATCAAGTACTACTGGTTGGGATTATAACAATCCTAAACAAGGTGGGTTCCAAAAAGTACCTTTTGTAGATCAGGAAACTGGACCAGGATTATTATTGGTTGAAGGTGGAACTTTCACAATGGGACGTTCAGAACAAGATGTGATGCATGAATGGAACAACAGACCAGCAAGAGTTACTGTTTCTTCATTTTATATGGATCAAACAGAAATTACTAATTTTCAATGGCTAGAATACATGTACTGGATTTCTAGAGCATACAATGAAACTTACCCAATGGTTTATAAGAATGCTTTACCAGACACTTTAGTTTGGAGATCAAAGCTAGGATTTAATGAAAAGTTTGTTGATTACTATTTACGTCACCCTGCATATAGAGACTACCCTGTTGTTGGTGTTTCTTGGTTGCAAGCCAGTGATTTCTGCAAATGGAGAACTGATCGCGTAAACGAATACATTTTAATTCGTGAAGGAATCTTAGCGTTTAACGTTGAACAACAAGATGAGAATACATTTAACACTAACGCTTATTATGCCGGTCAATATGAAGAAGGTTTAGTTAAAAATATTCAGGATTTAGATCCTTCTAATATAAATGGCAAAAAACTAGGCGAGCGAATAGTAAGGATGGAAGATGGTATACTTCTCCCACGCTACAGACTTCCTACAGAAGCAGAATGGGAATTTGCCGCAACTGCATTGATTGGAAACAATCAAGAGGGTACTGAAAATATTTCCGATAGAAAGCTTTATCCTTGGAGTGGTCACTGGGTCAGACAAGATGATGCTGAGTTTACAGGACAAATTAGAGCAAACTTTGTACGTGGTCGTGGAGATTATATGGGTATTGCAGGACAATTAAATGATGGTGCAGATGTCACAGCTCCAGTCGAATCCTATTGGCCAAATGATTACGGTTTATATCACATGGCTGGTAACGTATCAGAATGGGTAATGGATGTTTACAGACCTCTGACAAGTGAGGATTTTGATGAATTCAGACCATTTAGAGGTAACGTGTTTAAAACAAAATTATTAAATAATGAAGGCTCTATAGATTTAAAGAACGCACAAATTCTTTATGATGTTCATGGAATGAAGGAATACTTAAATGAATTTGAGAGAGTTCGTTACCAAAGAATTTCTGCTGACATTCACGATCCAAATGACACAATTATTCCTGCTGGATTATCTGCGCATGTAAAATCAAGAAACCCTTCTCGTGAAGGTTATGCTCCAGACCCATTTTATATTTCTCATGGAAAAGTGAAAGATTCAATAGAGCTTGACCTAATACGCCAAATTAATGAAGTAATTGATATTGCCATTACATATAAGAACGATAAGTATGATACTGAAGCCTCTGCTTTGGTTCAGGACAACTTGTTCGATGGTATTTTTGCTGATGAAATTAGAGAAGGTCCAGATGGAGAAGAGTATGCTTTTGAAATTATCTCAATGCTAAGAGATGGATTTAACGAGTTTATTCTTAATTCCCCTGGTAAATTGAAGTACAGAAATGTAACTGAAGAAGAAAACATTGGTCGTCTTAATTATAGAAAAGATGATTACATCGATTACATTGATGGTGATATCGAGAGTTCTATTTTCTATGCTAATGATGACAGAAAGAATGGAATTAATCAAGCACAACGTGATCCTAACCTAGTTATGTACCAAGATGAACACGAGGAGTTTGGTTTAGATGGTAGTAATATTAGACCAGGAGATAGAACTTCATGGCCAACGACACTTATCTCTGATAAGTCTAGAGTTTACAAAGGTGGTTCTTGGAAAGATAGAGCCTACTGGTTAGTTGCAAGTAACAGAAGGTTCTTGGATGAAGATCAATCTACAGATGCAATTGGTTTCCGATGTGCAATGGATAGAGTTGGTTCTCCAACTGGATTCAACTACGGGAGAAAAAAGAAAAAGAAGAAATAAAATCTATATTTAAAAAAAGGGAACTTTAATCGGTTCCCTTTTTTTTTGCCCCTACTCTTTTTCCTTAACAACTTCGTTAATAAATACAACGCAGCTAAGTAATCAGAAAAGAATAGTTTCTTAATTTTATTCTATGAGCAATTCTTTTGATGTTTTCTATAATTCTTCTGGTATCTCTACTGATACACGAAAAATAAACGCCAATTGTCTATTTATCTGTATCAAGGGAGATAATTTTAATGGCAATACCTTCGCAGAAAAAGCATTAGAACATGGCGCATCTCATGTTATTGTTGATGATAAGGCTTTTTACAAAAAAAATACTCACATGACCTACGTTGAAAGTAGCGTTCTGTATTTACACGAATTAGCGCATTTCCATAGAATGAAATTTGACATTCCTATCATAGGAATCACTGGCAGTAATGGGAAAACAACAACTAAAGAATTGGTTCACAAAGTACTTTCAGAACAATACAACGTACTAGCAACCATCGGAAACTTAAATAATCATTTGGGTGTCCCTTTCACCCTACTTAGACTGACGGCAGAGCATGAAATCGCGATTATTGAAATGGGGGCTAATAAACCCAGAGATATAGAAGAGTTGTGCAGGATTGCTTCACCAACACATGGTATAATAACGAATATCGGACGTGCTCACCTAGAAGGGTTCAAAGACTTAGAGGGTGTTATTCAAACTAAAAAAGAACTTTACGATTCTATAGAAAAAAATAATGGCGTATTATTCATCAATGCTGACGATAGAGTTCTCAATAAAATTCGCCCTATTACAACAACTTCTTATAGTTATGGAACGACAGACACAGGTAATATTGTGGGAGAATTAACTGACTTGTCCCCATTTGTTGAAATGAAATGGAGTTCGAACAGTTACCACTCCCCTACACTAAAATTAAAAATGGTTGGCAAATATAATTTTTACAACTATTTAGCTGCGACAGCCATTGGACATTCTTTTAAAATTCGTAATGAATCAATCTCCAAGGCTTTAATTGATTACTCGCCAGAAAATAAGCGTTCTCAGGTGAAAGAGACCGCCTCGAATACTTTGATTCTAGATTGTTACAATGCAAATCCAACGAGTATGGAGTCTGCACTGGATAGCTTTGCCATGAATACTAGTACTAATAAGATTTGTATTCTTGGAGATATGAAAGAATTAGGACCCGAGTCGGCTTTAGAGCATCAAAAAATAATTACTTTACTCGAAACACTGAACCTACAAGCTCATGTTGTTGGCGAAGAATTTTCAAAACTTTCTTCTACAGCACTCCTAAAGAAATTCATCACCGTTGAAGAACTGCTTAAATTTATTGCATTATTTCCAATTCATGAGAAATTAATTCTAATCAAGGGCTCTAATAGCATCGGACTTTCAAGATTAGAAGACTCACTCTAAGTCATTTTCTTTTTTAGCACGTTATATCTTAATTCGAATTTATCTGTTCTGAGATTAAAATTAGCCTTGAATCTCAAGATAATTATTCATTAGCTATTCTTAAAATATTAATACAAAAAAAAGGATGAACAATCATCCTTTCCTAGTGAAACTATTTTGAAGTTTAATCTTTCAAAATATTTCTAGAAATTATAATTTTTTGAATTTCAGAAGTCCCCTCGTAGATTTGAGTGATTTTCGCATCTCTCATTAATCGCTCCACATGGTATTCTTTAACGAAGCCGTATCCACCATGAATTTGGATTGCTTCTACCGTGTGTTCCATTGCTACCTTTGAAGCATACAATTTCGCCATTGCTCCAGATTGGTCATAATTTCTTCCCATATCCTTATCAACAGCTGAACGGTACACTAATAATTTAGCGGCTTCAATATCTGTGGCCATGTCAGCCAATTTGAATGCAATTACTTGGTGCTTACTAATCTCTTTACCAAATGCTTTTCTTTCTTTCGAATATGCAGTAGCTAATTCAAATGCTCCACCAGCAATTCCTAATGCTTGAGATGCAATCCCAATTCTACCACCAGCCAAAACTTTCATTGCAAATTTGAATCCGAATCCATCTTCACCTATTCTATTTTCTTTCGGCACTATTACATCATTAAATAATAATGTATGTGTATCAGACCCTCTAATACCTAATTTATTTTCCTTTGCACCAACGATAAAACCTTCCATCCCACGTTCAATAATGAAAGCATTAATTCCTCTATGACCTGCTGCCGCATCAGTTTGAGCAATTACGATATAAGTCGATGCTGAAGAACCGTTTGTAATCCAGTTTTTTGTACCATTCAAAATATAATGATCACCGTGATCAATAGCTGTTGTTGATTGAGATGTTGCATCTGAACCAGCTTCGGGCTCAGACAAACAGAAAGCGCCTATTTTCTCACCTTTTGCAAGTGGCACTAAGTACTTTTGTTTTTGTTCTTCTGAAGCAAAAGCCTCTAAGCCCCAACAAACCAATGAATTATTCACAGACAAACAAACAGATGTAGAAGCATCAACTTTTGAAATCTCTTCAATCGCCAAAACGTATGACAAAGTGTCCATACCCGAACCTCCGTATTTTGGATCAACCATCATTCCCATAAAACCTAACTCTCCAAGTTGTTTAATTTCTTCAACAGGAAAACGTTGTTCCTCATCTCTATCAATTACTCCTGACTTTAAAACATTTTGAGCAAAATCTCTTGCTGCATCTCTAACTGCTTTATGTTCTTCTGTTAATTCAAAATTCATATCTCTTTTTTAAATAATTCTTGCATTGCAAATTTAATATTTTTACTTTATATTTTTACCTTTATTCTATAATGACTTCATATACTTTAATTGGTTTGATGTCTGGAACGTCTATGGACGGTCTGGATATATCGTGTTGCAGTTATTCTATCAGTCCTGATGAAGAATGGAGTTACTCATTAATTCACGTAAAATCAGTTACGTTTCCTTCTAAAATTTTAAATAAACTCAAAAAAAGTTATAATTATTCTGCAAATGAGTTACTTGTTTTAGATAAGCAGCTTGGTCTATTTTATGCACAAGAAGTAAATATCTTCATCGAGGAACACAAAATAGATCGGTCAGAAATAGATGCCATCGCTTCACATGGGCATACAATTTTTCATCAACCAGAAAAAGGATATACTTACCAAATTGGCTGCGGAGATACAATTGCTTTTCACACAAAACTTAAAGTAATCAATGACTTCAGACAGAAAGACGTTATTGCTGGAGGTCAAGGTGCCCCTTTGGTTCCGATAGGAGATTCTTTGCTTTTTTCGAGCCATGCAGATGCATTTTTAAACTTGGGGGGCTTTGCAAATTGTTGTATTCTATCTTCTTCCATAATTGCTTTTGATATTTCTCCGGCAAATTTACCGCTCAACAAATGCATAGGGAATCTTGGCTTTGAATTTGATTATAAAGGAAATAATGCGAGAAAAGGTGTTATTGATGAAGTTGCACTTGAAAAACTTAATTCTTTAGCTTTCTATCAACAAACCCCACCAAAATCAATCGGTGTAGAATGGTTAAACGAACATTTCTACCCTATAATTGAAGAAATAAATTCTTCAGAGGATCAATTGCGCACAATTATTGAGCATGTTGCGTATCAAATAGGGAATTCACTTAATGAATTATTCGCTAATCGATTATTAGTAACTGGTGGTGGAGTTTATAACGACTTTCTCATGAAACGTATCGAACATCATTTTAATGGGAACATTATTGTCCCAAACAAAGAATTGATTGAATTTAAAGAAGCTCTAATCTTTGGCTTTTTAGGTGCCTTATTCCTTGCTAATTGTCCCAATACCCTTGCCATCGTGACAGGAGCAAAAAAAGATACTCGAGGAGGAATTCTTCATTATCCCTAAGCTTTCAACATTATTTGTATCTTAACAAGAAAAAACAATCGATGTCTGTATTGATTCCTATACTTATTGGTGCTTTTGCTGGTTGGCTGGCAAGTAAAATCATGAACGCTAAATCAAGTCGTGTTTTGCTAAATATTATTTTAGGAATTATTGGCGGACATCTGGGTAATTGGATTTTCAATGCTTTAAACATTTCAATCGATTCAGATTGGCTTGGATCAATCATTACGTCAACCTTAGGTGCAATTATACTCATTTGGGGTTTTCGTTTCTTATTCAAGAAAAAATAATTTAATGACTTGTCTAAGCAAAAAGATCACCCTCTTTTTTATTCTATTGATATCTGGTGTTTCAGCTCAGAAAGAAGCGTTCATTCCTGACGTTCTCAAAGAGAATCAAACCTTATATGAACTTGATATAAAATACATTGGAAGTACAACAGACTTAAACGCGAATTATCAATACATGATTCAAGACCTGGTAGAATTACTAAAGAAGAATCCATTGTGGTCTGTTCATATAAGAGGTCATGTATGCTGTGGACCTAGTTATCGAATAAGTAAATTGCGTGCACGTAAGGTCTACAAAATACTCGCAAAAAGTGGGATTGACGAAACCCGATTAAGCTACAAAGGTTATAGCGATGAAAAACCACTAATATTTCCTGAAAAAACGGAAGAAGATGAATTAGCGAACCGAAGAGTCGATTTTGTAATAACTTCAAGTGTAATTAAATAACACTGATTGATAAGGCCCCAATTCCAATTTATTTAAGCGAATAAATTACGTGTACTTGTTTATAAGAAGCACATGCGAAGGCCAGAAAAAAATAAAGTTTCTTTAACCCTAGAATTTAGTACTGCTCCGACTCATTTGGGAAATCACCTGACTTTACGTCTTCTATGTAATTTTCAAAAGAACCCAGCATTTCTTGATACAGGTTATGGTATTTTCTTAAAAAACGTGGATTGAATTCATTGTTAATACCAAGCATATCATGAACGACTAAAACCTGTCCATCCACACCATTACCAGCACCAATACCGATTATTGGTATTTTAATTTCTTTTGCAACACGGCTCGCTAATTGAGCTGGAATCTTTTCTAAAACAATTGCAAAACAACCTGCGGCCTCTAAGGCTTTAGCATCAGCAATTAACTGTTCTGCTTCCTCATTTTCCTTTGCTCTAACGACGTATGTTCCAAATTTGTATATAGACTGTGGTGTTAAGCCTAAATGTCCCATTACAGGTATCCCTGCGGTTAATATCCGATTAATTGATTCGAGAATCTCTTGTCCACCTTCCATTTTTACGGCATGTCCACCCGACTCTTTCATAATACGAATAGCACTTGATAGCGCTTCAATAGAATTCCCTTGATATGAACCAAATGGAAGATCTACAACAACCAATGCGCGTTTAACAGCTCTAACAACAGATGAAGCATGATAAATCATTTGATCTAGAGTAATGGGCAAAGTTGTTTCATGTCCTGCCATGACATTTGATGCAGAATCACCAACTAAAATCACATCAATACCAGCTGTATCAATAATTCTCGCCATTGAAAAATCGTAGCCTGTTAACATGCTGATTTTCTCACCGTCCTCCTTCATTTGTTGAAGAATATGAGTAGTTATTTTCTTAACGTCGTTGTGCACTGACATAATTCAATTTTTCTTCAAATTTAAGTAAATTCAACACATTCTTCTAAATATTCAGATTGAAAAATGACTTGGATGGGAAAAAAGTTATAAATTTGTCAAAAAAATATTCGAATAGCTGGTCATATCAGAAAATATTCGTAATATTGCACCCCGTTTTAGGCGGTTGAATAAGAAATTACAAAGACATGGATATCATTAAAGAAGTAGAGAACGAACTAATCGAAAACAACAATCTTCCTGATTTTAAGAGTGGAGATACGATTACAGTAGCTTACAAAATTAAAGAGGGAAGTAAAGAACGTATTCAGCAATTCCAAGGTGTTGTCTTACAACGTAAAGGATCTGCAAAAACAGAATCTTTTACGATTCGTAAAATGTCTGGGAACATTGGTGTTGAACGTGTTTTTCCTGTATTCTCTCCATTTATTGAAAGTATTACAATCAATAAGAAAGGTAGTGTTCGTAGATCTCGTATCTTTTATTTTAGAGAAAGAACTGGTAAATCTGCTCGTATTAAGGAAAAAAGAATTTATTCTTAATAGACCGTTTACTCTAAACATTGAAGCCTTTTGTTCTAAACAAAAGGCTTTTTTTGTACTTTAACATGAACCAAAACATTAATTACTTGTGAAGAAAAAAAAATCATTCTTACGAAAAATGATTTCATATATGGTTTTCGCCATAATTATATATGGTAGCTATTTTGCTTACAAGCAATTCAATAGACTGCCAAGTCCAGCTCATTTCATTGCATTACCATCTGATTTCAAAAGTTATGGAATCGATGTCTCTCACTATCAAGGTACAGTTGATTGGGAGAATGTTCTTTCCGATTCTCTAATTTCTTTTGTTTATTGCAAGGCGACAGAGGGAACTGATTTAATTGATGCTAAATGGCAATTTAACAGAGAAAAATTACTCGAAAAAGGCACTCCACATGGCGCCTATCATTTCTATATACCTACGACTTCTGCTAAGCAACAAGCCATTCATTTCTTGAATAATTATCAAAAAGAAAGAGATGATTTACCTCCAGTACTTGATGTTGAAACCGAAAGTGGCAGTGCTGATTCATACATCAAGAACATTAAAATCTGGCTCACTACCGTTGAACAAAGCACTGGTAGAAGACCGATTATTTATACCTCTTACAACATCTATTCTAAGCTGCTAAAAGCGCATTTTAAGCAATATAAATTCTGGGTAGCCAATTACAGCCAAAAGGAATATCGCTTTAAAGATGAAGAAATAATCATTTGGCAATACTCCGACAATGGAAGCGTAGCTGGAATTAAAGGCAAGGTAGATTTAAATTTTTCAAAAATAATTTACTGATCTACCCTTTTAAAGTCCTTTAATTAAAAAGTCTGTTCTACGGTTTTTTGCTTTACTAGAAGCGGAAGAATTTTTGAATTTTGGTTGCGTTTCCCCATACCCTTTCGCGGAAAGACGGGTTTCTTCTACTCCAAGACTAATAATGTATTTTTTCACTTCCTTAGCACGATTATCCGATAGAATAAGATTTTCATAATCGTCTCCGACATCATCTGTATGTCCATTAATGGCTACCGAAATTGTGTTATTCTCTTTCAGAAAGCTTACAAAACCACGCAGAATAAACTTCGATTTATTACTCAACTCAATTGAATTGGTAGCGAATAATATATCATTAATAGTGTATGCAAGACCAATTTTAAGCTCTTTCACCGCCAAATCATTTCCTTTCAACACCACAGACTTCCGTTCTTTTGGTGTACTTGTTGGTGTTGAAATTTTTGTGATTTCTTCTTTTGTAATAATCTTAGAATCAAACGCATGACCTTCTTTCTTCACCGTAATCATTACATCTTGTTTCATGGTCGTTTTCACAATTGCAGCGTACTTTCCATCATCTCCATTTACTTTGATTTGAGTCACCTCATCACTTCCCTCATATGCGATTTCGATAATTGCATCTTCAACAGCTTCTCCATTTTCATCTTTCAATTCTCCCTTGATCAAAGCAACAGTTTGAGGCCGTGCTTCCTCGTAGAGATCAAAAGAATAGATATTCCATTTCCCCCCAACCCTTGATGAAAAATAAGCTACTTTACCATCAATGGAGACAAATAATCCTAACTCATCATCCGCAGAATTAATTGGATAACCAATATTTTTTGGTTCTGTCCATTTCCCATCCTTCCTTCGAATGTAGAAAATATCTAATCCACCAACACCTGGTCTATCTTTAGTTGATTCAGAAACGAAATACAAGGTTTCGCTATCTTGATGAAGAAACGGACTTTTATCTTTGCCAATCGTATTTATTTCATCAAATGGACGAGCAGAGCTCCATTCTCCATTCTCATCTCGCTCTGCGATGAAAATATCATTATTACGAGAAGAAGACCGATTCACTGTATAATACAAAGTGTTTCCATCAGAAGAAAGGGAAGGCTGTGCCTCCCAGCCATCAGGCGTATTAATCTTATCACCCATATTCTCAAGAGGTGTCCAAGTATAATCATTTCCACCTGCTCCAGAACGCTTGTAGGTAGTCATGTACAAATCACAATTCATGTATGGCTGACCAAAAACTTCTTCCTTTTTACATGCACATACGACCATTTGTTTATTATCTACAGATAAAGTGGCTGCGCCGTAACTTTGAAATTCCCCATCATTAAACGGACTATTTAGCGGTTTTCCACCATCAAAATCAACCAACATCGATTTACGGTTAGAAAAAGTAATCTCTTCGATAACATTGGAAACAATATCTCCTGGACTCTTTCTGTCCAATTTTCTGGTATAAAAGATCAACTCATTGTCAGGTGAAATCATTGGGAAATACTCATCACTCATGGTACTTACATTCTGAACGATTTGAGGTTTAAAAGGAACCACATTCGATTTTACTTTTTCATCACGTTCTAGATCCTCGAGGACTTCACTAACATCTGCCAATTTCTTGGTAAAATCATCAGGATATCTTTCTGTATTTGAATTTTTAAATTTCTTGAATTCCTTGAACCATTTAATTGCTTGTGGCATATCCTTTTGGGAATAATTAATCACACCTAGATAATAGGAACAATTTGCATGATAATCTGAACATATATCTAAAGCCGCTGCAAACATTTGTTCTGCTTTGAGAAAGCTTTTGTTTCCTCGAGCAGGATTTGGGTACATATCATAGAACTTCAAAGCATTGGTGTAAGCATACATACCATATTCATAATAGGCCATTGCGTTTTCCTCATCCAAGGCGATCGCACTGTTAAAATCATCAACGGCTGTTCTGGTATCTTTAGCTTCATTGGCGCTTTTAAGTAATCTTATCACCTTTTTACTAGGATCTAGACATGAATTAGATTCTTCTTGTGAATAAGAAAAAGTGTTAATTGCTAAAAAAATAATTCCAAAATAATATTTAAGCATTTCGTCTATTCTAAATTATTTCAAGGAGAAATCAAATTTCGCACCTAATATTATATATCGTTTAAAACTTCAAAAGGTTACACGAAACAGACGCATTTTTAAGCTTCGACTACTTTAAACAGATTGAATTGACCAAAACTTTGTATTTTGTGCATCTCAAAACTTCAAACTATGAATAAATTACTCCTTACACTTTTATGTACAATTATTGTATCAATTGCGTTCACTCAAAAGAAAAAACTCTCAGATGAATCTCCTATCAATTCATCTTTAGTTTCTGCGCTAAACTTTAGAATGGTTGGACCAGCATTGACTTCTGGGCGTATTTCAGATATTGCAATACACCCAAGTAATCAAAATACCTGGTATGTTTCGGCAGCATCTGGAGGTGTTTGGAAAACAACGAATCATGGTACGACCTTCTCTCCTATTTTCGATTCCTATGGCTCCTATTCAATCGGATGTTTAGCAATTGCCCCGTCGAATCCAAATACTATTTGGGTTGGAACAGGTGAAAACAACAATCAACGCTCTGTAGCTTATGGAGATGGCGTATACAAATCTGTAGACGGTGGTAAGTCATTTAAAAATATGGGGTTGAAGGATTCTGAACACATTGGGAAGATAATTATTGACCCCTCAAATGAAAACACTCTTTGGGTTGCCGCATATGGTCCCGTTTGGAGCAAAGGTGGAGAACGTGGCGTCTATAAATCAATAGATGGAGGAGAAACATGGAAGTTAACCTTAGACATTTCAGAGCACACGGGAATTGCAGAAATCGCAATTGACCCATCGAATTCATCTATTCTATACGCATCTGCTCACCAGAGAAGAAGAAGGGAATGGACTTACATTGGAGGTGGACCGGAATCTGGATTATATAAGTCAACTGATGGTGGAGAAAATTGGAGAAAAATAAATTCTGGATTACCTAAAGGAGAAATGGGAAGAGTCGGAATTGCTGTTTCACCAGTAGATCCAAATTATGTATACGCTATTGTTGAAGCAAGAGATAAGAAAGGTGGCTTCTTCCGTTCTACGAACAAAGGGGAAACTTGGGACAAAATGTCTAGCTACAAAACGAGTGGTAATTACTACCAAGAAATTATTTGTGATAAAACGAATAAAGACAAGGTTTTCTCAATGAACACATGGTTACACCATACAACAGATGGTGGTAAAAACTTTGTCGCCACTGGCGAATCAATGAAACATGTTGACAACCATTGCATCTGGATTAATCCAAACGACCCTAATCATTGGATTGTTGGATGTGATGGAGGTATATATGAAACATATAATCACGCCAAAGACTGGACCTATTACAGTAACTTACCAATTATCCAATTCTATAAAGTTGCTACTGATAACGATTATCCTTTTTACAATATATATGGCGGAACTCAAGACAACAATTCAATGGGTGGACCTTCTGCTACGATCAACAACGCAGGGATTCTCAATGCTGATTGGTATATAACTAATGGCGGAGATGGTTTTGAATCTGCAATTGATCCAAACGACCCTAATATCGCCTATGCCCAAGCACAATATGGTTGGCTTGTGCGCTACGATAGAACTTCAGGAGAAAAAACACCAATTCAACCAATGCCAGCAATTGGTGAGGACGCGTATCGATGGAATTGGGATGCTCCTTTACTAATATCACCACACGATAATAAAACATTGTATTTCTGCGCTGACAAAGTCTTTAAAAGTTCAAATCGAGGTGATGATTGGGAAACAATATCCCCTAGCCTTTCAAGTCAAATCGACAGAAACAAATTAGCTGTAATGGATCAAGTATGGTCTATTGATGCGGTTATGAAAAATAAATCGACAACTATCTATGGCAATATTGTTGCATTTGATGAATCTCCGCTGACTGAGGGCCTACTTTATGCTGGAACAGATGATGGACTGATTCAGACATCTCCAGACGCTGGTAAAACATGGACGAAAGTTGCTTCATTTGATGGAGTACCTGCAAATACTCGTGTCAACATGATTCTAGCAAGTCTTCATGATGAGAATATTGTTTTTGCAACATTCAATAATCACCGCTCTGGCGATTTTAAACCTTATATCATGCGAAGTAATGATAAGGGAAAAACATGGAAATCAATTGCTGGCAATTTACCTGAACGAGGTTCTGCTTTTGCAATTAGACAAGATCACGTAGATCCTGATTTATTATTTGCAGGAACAGAGTTTGGTTGTTTCTTTTCTACTGATGGAGGTATCAACTGGGTAAAATTGGCAGGGTTACCAACAATTGCGGTATATGACATCGATTTACAGAAAAGAGAAAATGATGTAGTTGTAGCTACTTTTGGTCGTGGTTTCTACGTACTTGATAATTACGCACCACTTAGAACTCTTAAAACGGCTGTTCTTGAATCTGACAATCATATGTTTAAAATTAAGGATGCTTTACAATATATTCCAAGCGCGCCATTAGGATTAAATGGAACAGGAACTCAAGGTGCTAATTTATGGCATTCTGAGAACCCAAAATATGGAGCTACCTTTACTTTTTACACAAAGGAGACAGAAAAAACGAAAAAAGAAATTCGTCAAAAGGAATCGAAAGAATTGGAAGAAAAGCAGGAAGCTGTGGATTACCCGAGTTTTGAAGAGTTGAGAGCGGAAGCGAATGAAGATAAGCTAAACTACATTTGGATTATTAAAAATTCTGAAGGACAAGAAGTAAAACGATTAAAAACAACTCCTAAAAAAGGAATTGTTCGAGTTACTTGGGATCTTCGTACAGAATCTACTTCCCCAATAAAACTTTCAAAAGAGAAATATGGCCGTTATTCAGGTCCAGATGAAGGTTTTTTAGCAGAGCCAGGTACTTACACAGTTGAAATATATTCAATTAAAAATGGAATCGTAAAAGAGGTTCTTTCCACTGAAAAATTTAAAGTTGTTGGGTTAAATAATCAAACACTAATTGCTCAAGATAGCAAAGCACTTAGCAAATTCAGAGCTGAAGTTGCCGAATTAAAACGTCAAGTAGATGGCTCAGGTAAATTGATGAATGAAACTTCATCAAGATTAAACTTAGTTGAACATGCCATAAAAACATATCCAAATGCTGATTTGGCTTTATTAAAAGACGTTGAAGCGATTAAGGTAGAATTGAGTGCCGCTAAATTAATGCTGTGGGGAGATGGCTTAAAATCAAGCTATGAATTTGAAACTTCGCCAAGTATTTCATCTCGACTTGGTACAACTCAATATCAATTATCTTCAAACACTACTGGCTTCACAGATACGCAAGTTCGTAACAAAGCTGAGGCTGAAGTGGAATATATAGAATTCAGAAAACTACTGGATCATTCTATTGTTCAGTTGAGAAGTATTGAAACAAAACTTAAAGACAAATCAATTCCTTACATCAAAGGAAAAGATGAAAATTGGAAAGGAGAATAAAAACTCTTTCAATCATAAAAAAAAGTAGCATCATATAAATGATGCTACTTTTTTTGTTCCTATTTTAAATCCTACTATTTTTTTACTTTTTCATTGGTCAAAGCAAGCTTCAAAACCTCATCCATTTTAGTCACATAATGAAAGGTTAAGCCTTTTAAATAGGATTCTTTAATTTCACTTATGTCCTTTCGATTCTTCTCACAAAGAATGATCTCTTTAATTTTTGCTCGTTTGGCTGCAAGTATTTTCTCTTTGATTCCACCTACTGGCAAGACATCTCCACGCAACGTTATTTCACCTGTCATAGCGAGATTCTTCTTCACTTTTCGCTGTGTAAATACAGAAGCCAATGAAGTTAACATTGTAATCCCTGCACTAGGTCCGTCCTTAGGCGTTGCTCCTTCAGGAACATGAATGTGGATATTTTTCTCGTCAAATACCTTTTGTTCGAGACCGATAAGTTCACTATGCGATTTTAAATATTCTAAGGCAATAACGGCAGACTCCTTCATGACATCACCAAGGTTCCCAGTTAAAGTCAGCTTCCCTTTTCCATTAGTAATCGACGATTCTATAAATAAAATATCTCCACCAACACTTGTCCAAGCTAAACCAGTAACAACACCCGCAACATCATTATTTCCATATTTGGTCTTTCCTCTCCCCGCTCCTAAAATTTCAAAAAGATCTTTGATTCCAACTCTAGTTACGATTTCTTCTTCCATTACAATCTGTCGTGCTCTATTTCGCACAACTTTTGCTACGATTTTATCCAAACCACGCACACCAGATTCATTGGTATAATCTTCAACAATTTTCTCAAGTGCTTTTGCATCAATTGAGATATCCTTCTTCGTTAAACCATGTGCTTTTAGCTGCTTCGGCATTAAGTGACGCTTGGCTATTTCAACTTTTTCCTCAACAGTATATCCATTGACTTCAATCAATTCCATTCTATCCCGCAAAGGACCTTGAATTTCACTCAAATTATTCGCCGTTGCAATAAACATAACACGTGATAAATCATATTCAGTTTCGATATAATTATCATAAAACTCTTTGTTTTGTTCAGGGTCAAGCACTTCCAATAGTGCTGATGAAGGATCTCCATGATTACTTCTACCTAGTTTATCTACCTCATCAAGTACAAAAACAGGGTTACTTTTTTCCGCTTTTTTAATGTTCTGAATAACACGACCTGGCATCGCTCCAATGTATGTTTTTCGATGTCCTCTAATTTCAGATTCATCATGCAAACCACCAAGAGACATTCGGATATATTTACGACCCAAAGCTTCAGCAATAGACTTCCCTAGAGATGTTTTACCAACACCAGGAGGTCCGTAGAAACACAAGATTGGGGATTTCATATTCCCTTTCAGCTTTAACACCGCCAAATACTCTAAAATTCTTTCTTTTACTTTCTCTAATCCGTAATGATCTCTTTCCAAAATCTTTTTGGCTCTTTTGAGGTCAAGGTTGTCTTTCGAAAACTCTCCCCAAGGCAAGTCAAGCATTAAATCAAGATAATTGAGTTGCACAGAGTATTCAGCCCCTTGTGGATTCATTCTCCCCAGTCGATCTATTTCTTTATTAAATATTTTTTTAACCCCTTCACTCCATTTTTTCTTTTCTCCTCTAGCTACCATATCAACAACATCTTGCTCTTGAGGATTTCCCCCAAGTTCATCTTGTATTGTTCTCATTTGCTGATGAAGAAAATATTCTCGCTGCTGATGATCAATATCTTTTCGAACTTTTGATTGAATTTCGTTCTTCATTTCCAGCATCTGGATCTCCATAGTCAGATGCTCCATTACCTTTGCTACCCTCTTCTTGATGTCGAGTTCTTCCAACATCTCTTGTTTTTTAGAAACATCAGCATTCATATTCGATGATATGAAATTTACTAGAAAGGTCGGGCTCTCAATATTTCCAATCGCGAAAGAAGCTTCAGAAGGAATATTTGGACTGTCCTTAATAATTTGCAATGCCAAATCCTTGATCGTTTTGAACATTAACTTCAGCTCTTTATCTGCATTATCGACACTCGATTCTTGAAGCATTTTCACTTCAGAAATCAAATATGGTTCGGTTTGAACTGGCTGAATAACTTCAAATCGTCTTTTTCCTTGAATAATGACCGTTGAGCTACCATCTGGCATTTTAAGTAGACGTATTATTTGAGCAACAGTTCCTACAGTGTTCAAATCTGCAAACTCTGGTGATTCTACCTCCTGATTTTTTTGTGAAACAACACCGATAATTTTAGATCCTTTATTAGCATCTTGTATCAATTTAATCGATTTATCACGACCAACTGTTATGGGTATCACAACCCCTGGAAAGAGCACATTATTTCTTAAAGGAAGAATCGCTAATTTCTCAGGATACTCCGCTTTGTTCATTTTTTCTTCTTCCTCGGCAGTAATTAACGGGATAAATTCAGAATCTGCTTCAAGGGCAGAAAAATCTATAAATTTATTATCAAAAGGTTCACTCATATTATTGTTTTTATAACCGTCAGTCTGTCAGTACAATTTTGATATCACTTAAAAATTGAAATTCAGATCTAACTAACCCAATAGGACAAAGGGTGTGCCAATAGAGAATTACTGCAATTTTGTCTTATTTATTGTCAGAAAGGAACTTTAGAATTTCGATTTCATTTTCTGAAAGTTCTAATTCTCTTCGCTTCATCATATTATTGGATGCAATTATTGCTTTTGAGAAAGCATAATTTTCATTTTGCAAACCCCAAGAGAAGGAAGCTATGTATTTAGGTGGAAATTCAGCACCAAAAACATTACATGAAACTCCTACAACAGCAGCTGTATTAAACATTGTATTGATTCCGCACTTAGAATGGTCTCCCATCATTAATCCCATAAATTGAACATCCGTTTGTTCTATATTATTTGATGCATATGAATAGGTATTAACCAAGCCGTAGTTATTCTTAAGATTAGAGGTATTTGTATCAGCCCCTATGTTACACCATTCTCCAATAACTGAATTTCCTAAAAAACCATCATGGCCTTTGTTTGAATAAGCATAAAAAATGACATTATTTACTTCACCACCAACCTTACAGTATGGCCCTAGTGTTGTTGCACCGTAAATCTTTGTTCCTAATTTGAGAACACTATTTTCACACATCGCCAAACCTCCACGAACGATTGAACCTTCCATAATTTCCGCATTCTCACCAATGTATATCGGGCCTTCTTCTGTATTAAGAATTGCTGCTTCTACTTTAGCTCCCTTTTCCAAGAATATTTGATTTGGATCACCGATGATTGTATTCGTAGCTGACAGTTGTACTGAAGTTCTGCCATCTGTTAACAATTTAAAATCTTGTGCTAACACTTCAGCATTCTTCTGGTATAACTCCCATCGTTCGTTAATAACCATAGGCTCTTTGCCTGAATACTCTTTCAGAATTTCGCCTGTACCAGATCTTGCAATCCATAAACCTTGACTAATTAATTCTTCGTTTCCTTTTAGCTTGAGAACTTCTTCTACAATATCACTGTTTGGAATAACACAGGCGTTAACACACATTGCATGATTATCTTTCGTGAATTTCTTTGCCAAATAGTCTTCCGTTTCGAAAGAAATAACTGCATCTGGCAACAATACTCTCCACCGTTCGTCATTCGTTAAAATTCCAATACGTAGATTACCAATTGGGCGTGTTAGACTAAGCGGGGCAAAATTGAGGTGCTTGTTATTGTCATGCAGTTGTATTCTCATACTACTAAGTTAGTGAAGAATTCAAGATTAGAAATTCAAATCGTTTATTATTTTATTGCTGGCTGCTTTTGAGACTAGAAACAATCCAACAAAAGTAATCACTGCATTTAAAATAATTATTTCGAATCCAAATTTATAAGCGCCAAAAACACCGAAAGAGACGTCGTTAACAGTATAACCACCAGGTGCACCTGCGGAGAAATACCATAAGAAAACTGTAGCAGCAATCGAAATAAAACTCACCAAAGGGACCCGCTTATCGGCAACAAACCGTTTCGAAATAATACCAAAGAAGAACATCCCAATTAATGGACCGTAGGTGAATCCTGCAAACTTCATCAATAAACCAATGGCAGATTCATCTGTAAATCTTTTCAAGATAAGCACAGTGATTATGATGACTCCTGACATAATAATATGGACTGTTTTTCTAACTTTCTCTTTATCTGATGATTTCTTACTTTCATCATTGACCCCTAAAAAATCAATAGAAAAAGACGTCGTCAATGAAGTTAATGCGGAATCAGCGCTTGAATATGCTGCTGCAATTAATCCAAGTAGAAATAACACTCCAATAAACGGTCCTGCTGAATCACTCATTGCTATTGCCGAAAAAAGTAAGTCAGGCTTTTCAAAATTAATATTATTCTCTATCGCGTATAAATAGAGTAATGCTCCTAGACCTAGAAAGATCAGATTAACTAAGACAAGTACGAAAGCCATTGAAATCATATTCTTTTTCGCATCCCTGATGTTTTTACAGCTCAGATTCTTTTGCATCATGTCTTGATCCAAACCTGTCATACCAATGGTAATAAATATTCCCCCTAGAAAGTGTTTTAAAAAATGATTGGAGCTATTGATATCATCGAAAAAGAAAATTTTAGAATAGGCACTTGACTTAATTACTTCAACAGCTCCTATATTTTCAGGTAAATTGAGTGCATCGCTAATAAACCAAACTGTGAAAATAACTGATCCAAGCATAAATGTTGTTTGCAAGGTATCTGTCCAAACGATTGTTTTAATTCCTCCACGATTGGTGTAAATCCAAATTAATAAAACTGAAATAATGACCGTGACTTCAAATGGGATTCCCCAATCATCAAACAAAATTGATTGCAAAACATTTGCTACTAACAATAACCGCACAGACGCACCTAGAATTCGTGAAAGCAGAAAGAAGGATGCACCCGTTTTGTATGACCAATAACCAAAACGTTGTTTCAAATACTCATAGATAGAAGTTAAATTCAAACGGTAATACAAAGGCAAAAGAACGTAAGCAACAATAAAATAACCAACCAAGTATCCAAGAACAGCTTGCATATAGCTGAATTGATTAGATTCATTACCTACCCAGCCAGGTATAGAAATAAATGTAACACCGCTCAACGAAGCACCGATCATTCCAAATGAGACAATGTACCAAGGTGATTTTCTTTCTCCTAAAAAAAAGGAAGAGTTATCTGCTTTTCTGCTCGTTAAATAAGAAATTGCAATTAATACAAGAAAGTAAATGACTAAAACGGATACTATTAATACGTTTGACATGTTTTGAAATTAAGTTGAAGTAAAGTTAATAATTGACTTTTAAACCCATCTTCATTTCTTGAATTATTCTGACAAATCAAAAAAGCACTTTGATATTCTTCAAGTTAAATGAAGAGACTTGTTTTTTTTAGCCGTACCTTTGTATTAGAATTACGATAAACAAAATTTATGAGTGCTCCTTATATAAAATTTGCAGATAAAAAAGACCCTGAATTCTACAAGGAATTAAGGAAACGTGTAAATACATATTTCAAGGAAAAAAACATCTCTAAATACAGTAATTTAAACATGGTGTTAAAATCGGCATTCATGTTGTCTTTGTATTTCATTCCATTTGTTTTAATGATGACAGGAGTCGTTCACACCACTTGGCTTTCAATTGGCATGTGGGGTTTGATGGGGTTTGGTATATCTGGGATTGGTCTATCTATTATGCATGATGCAAATCATGGCTCCTATTCAAAAAATAATTTTGTCAATAAAATGATGGGATATACGCTCGCTTTTGCAGGCGGTTATCCAACGAACTGGATTATTCAACACAACGTTCTTCACCATACATTTACAAATATTGAGCATTTTGACGAAGACATTGAGAAAAAAGGTGTCATGCGATTCACTCCAAACCAACCGCACAAAAAAATGTTTAAATACCAATTGTTTTATGCACCAATTCTTTACAGCATATTAACTATTTATTGGGTTTTCTCTAAAGATTTTGAGCAAATTGTTCGCTACAATAGGATGGAGCTTTTAGAAGGACAACAACTCAAATTAAAAAATGCGTTGGTTAAAATCTTCTCCTTAAAGATCATTTATGTGTTGACATTTATTGTATTGCCAATTAGTCTTACCGAATTACATTGGAGTGTGCCTGTTCTTGGCTTTTTATTAATGCATGCAATTGCAGGTTTAATTCTTGCCTTAATATTTCAATCAGCACACGTTATTGAAGAGACCAGTTTTTATGAAGCGGATGAGAACAATTCAGTTGAAGAAAACTGGGCAATTTTGCAAATGCACACAACAGCAAACTTTTCAAATGGGAGCCGTTTATTCTCATGGTATGTAGGAGGATTAAATTATCAAATTGAGCATCACTTATTTCCAACAATATGTCATGTTCATTACCGTCACATTTCAAAAATTGTAAAGGCTACAGCCGAAGAATACGATGTACCCTATAATCACCACAAAACATTTTTAGGCGCGTTGAAAAGTCATTTCATATTATTGAATCGACTTGGACAAGGAAAGGAAGAAAAGAAATTAGCTACAGCCAAGGCTTAGTATTTCAAGAAGCCTCTTCTGTTTCACTGGACTCATTAATTAATTCCTGCAAATCGCTAAATTCTTGAGCTGTAAATCTTCGGTATTTTCCTTTTTTAAGACTCCCAAGTTCTATATTCATGATTCGAATTCGCTTCAGTGTTCTAACTTCGAAATCTAAGTATTCACACATCCTTCTTATTTGACGATTCAGTCCTTGTGTTAATATTATTCTAAATGAATAATCATCTATTTTTTCTACTGTGCATTTCTTCGTAGTTGTTTCAAGTATAGGTAAACCGCTACTCATTTTCTTTAAGAACCAATCTGTCACTTTTTTATTCACTCCAACAACATACTCTTTTTCATGATTATTTCTTGAACGGAGAATTTTATTAACGATATCACCATCATTGGTTAGAAAGATTAAACCCTCACTTGGTTTATCTAAGCGACCGATAGGGAAAATGCGCTTGGGATAATCGAGGAATGATATGATGTTCCCTTGGATATCTAGATCTGTTGTACACGTAATGCCCGTTGGCTTATTAAAGACAAGGTAAATTTGCTCTTCTACCTTTGTTATTACTTTTCCATTCACTGATATAATATCAGAGCTACTCACTTGAACCCCTAAACCAACTTTTTTATTGTTGACCATAACGATTCCTTCTTCAATGAGTTTATCTGCTGCTCTTCGAGAACAATAACCCGTCTCAGCAATTGCTTTATTTAATCTTTTAGTTTCCATATTTCTGGTAAATTTAAAAGGAATGAACGAATATGCATTAGAAATTAATAATGAAAGGTTGATAAGTCGTTCTTTCGAATACTCATTTTGAATAAAAATGTTGTAATTTCACACAATTAACCATAAAAATAAATAAATATGAAAAAACTACTACTATTAATCCCTTTTTCAATATTGGGAGTTTCAAACCTTAACGCGCAATGTACTCCAGTGGACTGCTCTGCATCACTTCCAGTTTATGGAGGAACTTGCGACAGTATGCTCATGGGAGGAGATATTAATGTAGCATACGATGATTTTGAATCGTTCGTAATGAATAATGATTGTTTTGATGCTGGTGTCTTTGATCCTGCTCTTGCTGGAACCGAGATTGCAATAGACTTAGTGCATGACATTACGTTTGCGTCATTACCAGCTGGAATTACAGGTGTAACTAACCAAGTTGATTATGTAACGAGTCCAGGAGTTAATACACTAGGTTGTGCTTCTTTCACCGGAACACCAACAGAAGCGGGTGTTTTTAATGGTACAATTGATTTATTGGTTGATGTAACTTTATGTGGACTTTTCCCTATAGAACTTGCTGATCAAAATGCTGCATATGTTATGTGGATGACAATCAATCCAGACCCTTCATTTACTGGTCTTGCACCAACCTATGGTACAACAGATGCATCTGTTAATTTAACAGTTACAGGAACTACTGGTGGAACTTTTAGTGGGCCTGGTATCGTTGGTTCTACATTTGACCCAGCAATAGCTGGAGCTGGAACACACACAATAAAATACTTAGTTTCTGCACAGGAAGGTGCTGCGATTGCTCCTGCATCAGATAGTATGGAAGTTGTTGTTCAAGTTAGTATTTTAGGGATAGAAGGAAACGTTTTAAACGATGTTACTCTATTTCCAAATCCTGCGAATGATGTGCTTTCAATTAATGGATTAGAAGGAAACACTGAAAATATTCAAATTTCTGATGCTAGTGGGAAAGTGATGGTTAGCCATTCAAATATCACCACAACATCTTTTGAGATGAATGTTGAAAACTTAGAAGCTGGAATTTATTTTGTGAGAATTACTCAAAACAATAACGCCAGAGTTATTCGCTTCGTGAAGCAATAAAAAATTAACTCATTGAAAAAGAGCTCGTCATATTTTTATGACGAGCTCTTTTTATTTGCACCCAAAATATTTTTAAAAAAAATGTTATTTTTCATGCGAGCAGTAAGTTTAAATCATTTATTTGTATTACATTCGCCCTCGCTTAAATCGTTAAGCAATTAACAATTTCCATCCGACTGACTGTTGTCAGTGTTATTTAAGAAAATAATTTGGAAACTTGGTCTGGTAGTTCAGTTGGTTAGAATATCGCCCTGTCACGGCGAGGGTCGCGGGTTCGAGTCCCGTCCAGACCGCTATAAAACCCTGTAAGTCTCTGATTTACAGGGTTTTTACCTTTCAACTGTGACAGAAGTGTTGTCAGTTTTCCAAAACGTTTTTTCTACTTATTAATGATATAGTCCTATATTATTAACATCGTAAATTACAAAAATACAAAATTTGCTCTTTTTTAAGTGAATGAAATTAGTGTATATTTCATTTGACAATTAATACAAAAGAACTTCTCGACTTTCAAGTAAATAAATTATTTTTTACTCATACCTGAGCTCCTGCAAAAAAACTCCTTTTAATAAATCACCGGGTTAACTTCAAACTTAATTTACTGTCCAGTAATTTACTGTCCAGTTTTTTTTTGGGGAGACATTAGTTATCAAAAGATCATTTTAAATTTGGGGGAGAACCATTTGTAGATAAATTTTAGTTAACTTTATCTACAAACTAACCACTTTAAATCAAAACTTGATGGGACATAGCAGTATTAAAACAACTGAAATTTATACTCAAGTAACAATTAAGCACATCAAAGGCATTGAAAGTCCATTTGATTCTTTAAATATAGACGCACCATAAAACAAATAAACTCTATAGTAATATATTGACTAATATAATCTATAGCGTTTAGCAAATTGTTGTGTACAATAACAACCAATACTCAAA
>Ga0209406_1000044_pt1 | contig 120486 bp, 95 predicted proteins | sample COGITO_mtgs_1204_FD_184808 | JGI IMG/M metagenome (GOLD analysis project Ga0209406, IMG submission 184808) | Pelagic marine microbial communities from North Sea - COGITO_mtgs_120426 (SPAdes) (version 2) | ecosystem: Environmental > Aquatic > Marine > Epipelagic ... | reverse complement strand
GTTTATTGCACAATAACGGCAGCGGCAAGTGTTTCTGATGTTTCATGCGCAGGGGAAGCTGATGGTTCGTTGGAGATTTCGGTTCAAGGGGCGTATCCAGATAGCAGCGAAATCACGTATCAATTGTTGCCGCAAGATCTCATACAAACCGATTCAATGTTCGCAGGGCTTTCAGGTGGGGCCTATGTAATCATCGTTGCGGATGAATCCGGTTGTGAGGCAGTTCTCGAATTAGTTGTAGAGGAGCCAGATCCATTATTGGCTCTCTTGGACGATGTGACAGGATCCGTTCCCGATGCCGAAGAAGGCAGTATCTCAGTCTCTATCACGGGCGGAGTGGGACCTTATGTGTTCAGTTGGATTCAGCTGGACGGAGCATTCATAAGCGATGAAGAAGACATCACGAATCTCAATCCAGGTACCTACCAGTTGGTGGTGACAGATAGCAATGGCTGCTCGACAACATCATTCGAAATTGTGGTTGAATCCATCGTATCCGTGGCCGAGCTTTTGGACTCGGACATTCGGGTCTTTCCAAACCCTGCCCATGATTTCGTGCAGGTGACGTTGCCGATGAATCAGGAGTTTTCTCAACTCGATTGGTATGATATGCAGGGAAAGCTGATGGCCTCTAGGGTTATCGTGCCGCACGAGAACGTGTTTAAATTGGACGTCAGCGATTGGTCGAATGGTTTGTATGTGATGAGGATTAAAGCCACCAATCGTATCATTCAAAAGAAAATAAAAGTTGTGAGGTGAATTTGGTGCAAGAAATAAGACAAAAAGCCAGGTGAGAACATCTGGCTTTTTTTTTGTCCTTTGCGTTTAATGATTTAGCGGATTCGACCTAACTTGGCTGCGCAACGAATTCTCCCAATCAAAACCATGTATCGATTCACTTCTCTTTTTTTGTCCTTGGCATTTGTATTTTCCCTTGGACAGGCTCAGGAATACACCATCACGCTTGAAGAGCACGCAACAGACATCGTCCCGGAACAAACAACTTACCGCTTGTACTTCGACATGATCAATGCGGATGACTTTTTGTCTTCCGTTTATGGAGGCGATACGGATCCTCTTTCAATTACGACGACGACGGGATTTTACAACGACCCTTTTGGCGCCGTAACGGCCGACGGAATTAATCCTGCATTTTTGGCATTTTTCCCTGAAATGGCTGCGGACAGCTGGGTCACCATCGGGATTGATGGGCAATCTTCAGGTGATCAAGTTCCACCTTCAACTCTGCAGAGCACCGAACAGCCTTGGACGGATTGCTTCGCTTCTGGCTCTGCGATGGATGGCCAAGATGTGTTCATCGATGACGAGACGGGAGGAGCATGGTACATACTGAACGGAGCACCCAATGGGTTGCCCGATGAAAACCTGCGTGTGTTGGTGATGCAAATGACGACGGACGGAGAAATTTGCGGAACCATGAATTTTCAAATCTTCGTGAACGGAGATGGTCAAGACGGTGACCTGCGACTCACTTACACCTTCTGTGGTGTTGGAACGTACGCGCCAGAGGTTGAGGGCGATGGATGCACCGATGCAGCAGCATGCAATTATGATCCGGATGCTGCGGCAGACGACGGATCATGTGAATTTGCTCAGACGGGTTATGACTGCGATGGCAACTGCCTTTCGGATGTGGACGGTGATGGAATTTGCGATGAATTCGAAATTCCAGGCTGTACAGATGTATTTGCCTGCAACTATGACGCTGCAGCAACGGATGAAAATGGGTCGTGTGAATATTCCTCTTGCTTAGGTTGCACCGATGTTGATGCGTGCAATTACGATCCTGAGGCGGTCTACAATGATGGTTCATGTGACTACACGAGTTGCGGTACCCCGGGATGCACAAACTCCAATGCGTGCAATTATAATCCTGAAGCGGATGCAGAGGATGGATCGTGCGAATACACATCTTGCGTAGGCTGCACGGATGAAAGTGCATGCAACTATGATCCAATCTTTACCCAGGACAATGGATCATGCGAATATGCTGTGGAATATTACGATTGCGATGGAAACTGCGTGATGGATATGGATGGAGATGGCGTATGCGATGAATTGGAAGTCGCAGGCTGCACGGATATGATGGCGTGTAACTATGACTCGAATGCGACCAACAATGATGGTTCGTGTGAATTTGCAGTGACATATTATGACTGCGATGGCAACTGCCTCAATGACGCTGACATGGATGGTGTTTGTGATGAATTGGAAGTCGTGGGATGCATGGATATGATGGCATGTAATTATGATATGGCTGCAACAGACGAAGGTGGCATGTGTGAATACGCGGAAGAATTCTACGACTGTAGCGGCAATTGCCTCAATGATGCCGATATGGATGGCGTATGTGATGTATTCGAGATTGCAGGCTGTATGGACGAGTCGGCTTGCAACTACGATGCGACAGCAACGGACGATGACGAATCGTGTGAGTATGCTGCCGAAGCGTACGATTGCGACGGCAACTGCCTCAATGACGCCGATATGGATGGTATCTGTGATGTATTCGAAATTGCAGGGTGCATGGACGAGTTAGCTTGCAACTATGATCCTTCCGCAACGGATGATGACGGGATGTGTGAATATGCCGAAGCACTCTACGACTGCGACGGCAACTGCTTGAACGACATGGACGGTGACGGTATTTGTGACGAGTTGGAAATCGAGGGCTGTACAGACGAGATGGCCTGTAACTACGATGCGACAGCCACGGACGATGATGAATCGTGCACCTACGCCGAAGAATTCTATGACTGCGACGGCAACTGCTTGAACGACGTTGATGGTGACGGCGTTTGCGACGAGTTAGAAGTCGAGGGCTGCACGGACCCAGAAGCGGAGAACTACAATGCCGATGCGACCGAAGACGATGGAAGCTGCTACTACTGTGACATTGATGTCATCGCGGATTCATCCAATGAAACCGATGGGGATGGTTCGGGTTCCATCAGCTTGATTGTTTCTGGAGGATCCTTCCCTTATGAGTTCAGCTGGACAGGTCCTGATTCGTTTACCAGTTCAGAACCGACTCTCTCTAATTTGTCTGCTGGAACCTATGTTTTGACGATTACAGATGCGAATGGATGCACAGCTTCTATTGATGTGATTATTGAAAATGTTGTGAACGTTGCAGAGATTCATGCCTTGGTATTCGATGTTTATCCGAATCCCTCGAACGGGACATTTTGGATTCAAGGAGGCACAGCCCTTTCAGGGTTGGCTACTGTAGAAGTCATGGATGCTTCAGGTCGGTTGGTTACCAGCAAAGAACTTTACTTTAATGATGCTCCAATGCAGTTAGATTTGGGAGGAGTTGAAACTGGATACTACTTGGTGGTGTTGCGCAATTCTAACCAGGTGGGGACGTCACGACTTTTGGTTCACTGAACCATTCATTAGTACAAAAAAAAGGGCACTCTTCGGTGCCCTTTTTTGCTTTCAACTTATTGTGTCGGCAGCAAGATTATAAAGCGCTTCCCTTGATTATGCCTTGGATTTGAAACGTGAAATGGCACTGCGCGTGAATTCACTGAGTACTAATTTCCCTGAAATTGCAGCGCGCTCTGGCAGAAGTTTTTCCCAGTGGTCGGTGCCTTCCCAAAAAACGTTTTTAAGCTCCTCCATGGCCTCTGGACTGGAAGAAGCCAATTGACGAGTGAGGTCGTTGATCGCTTGATCCAGTTCATCGGTGGTTTGGAAAACCTCAGCATAAAGTCCTTGTGATTTTGCCCACTCAGCTGAATACCACGAGGTAGCATCAATGGCCATAGCGGTAAAGGCTGCTTTGCCAACCTTTCTCTCGACGGCAGGTCCAACAACAAATGGACCGATGCCAATGGCCAGCTCGGATAGCTTCACGGCTGCATGGTGCGTCCCATAGGTGATATCGGCAGCTGCAGCGATACCGACACCTCCGCCAACTGCTTTCCCTTGAACGCGACAGACGACGAATTTTGAACTTCGTCGTATGGCCAAAATGACCTTGCTGAACCCACTGAAAAATGCTAAGCCCTGTTTCTCGTCCTGTATGTCAATTAATTCATCAAAACTGGCACCAGCGCAAAACGCCCGGCTTCCACCTGATTTTAATAAAATCACCCGACATCCAGCCTCCTTACCGGCTTGATCTATCGAATCTGCTAACGCGGAAAGAAGAGATCCAGGCAGCGAGTTACTAGCAGGGTGATCAAACTGAATGGTCAGGACTCCCTGTTGGTCCAAATTGCATTCAACTCTTCCGATTCCAGTTGCCTTGGTCATATGAGATTAGTCGCGGTCTGCCAACACAACAAATGACCTTTCCTTCGATCCGGTGAACACTTGGCGTGGTCGTCCAATGGGCTCGCGGTTTTCAACCATTTCTTTCCATTGGGCGATCCAACCGGGAAGACGTCCAAGCGCAAACATCACCGTAAACATGTCGGTAGGAATGTTCAATGCTCGGTAGATAATCCCAGAGTAAAAATCAACATTTGGATAAAGGCCGCGTTCAACAAAGTAGGAGTCATTCAATGCGACTTGTTCGAGTTGCTTCGCGATGTCCAAAACAGGATCGTCGACGCCAAGTTGCTCCAGCACTTCATCTGCGGCTTTTTTGATGATACGAGCCCTGGGGTCAAAATTCTTGTAAACCCGATGGCCAAAGCCCATCAATCGGAATGAGTCATTTTTGTCCTTGGCTTTGTCGATCCATTTCTGCAAGTCACCGCCGTCCTCTCGAATTGACTCGAGCATTTCAATTACGGCCTGATTGGCTCCTCCATGCAAAGGTCCCCAAAGTGCAGCGATCCCAGCTGAAACGGAGCTGTATAAGTTGGCTTGAGATGACCCAACAACACGAACAGTTGAGGTTGAGCAATTCTGCTCATGATCAGCATGCAGAATCAACAATTTATTCAAAGCACGCTCCACCACAGAATCGACTTCGTATGGTTCCGTTGGCAGCGAGAACATCATTTTCAGGAAATTCCCACAATAGCTGAGGTCATTCGAAGGATACACCGTTGGATGGCCCATGTTGTGCTTGTAGGCCTGTGATGCAAGGGTAGGTAGCTTGGCGATCAAACGGTGAATCGTTTTTTCAATATCCACCACCGATCTGTTTGGGTTCTGAGACTCAGGATAAAACGTACTCAAACTGGAGATCATCGAACTGAGCATGCCCATGGGATGTGCTCCTTGCGGAAACGCTTCAAAAAAGCGCTTCATATTCTCATGGACGAGGGTGTGCTGGGTTATGCTTTCTTGGAAATAGTCCAGCTGTTTCTTGTTCGGTAATTCCCCATAAATCAACAAAAATGCGACTTCGAGAAAGGAAGCTTTTTCTGCTAATTCTTCAATGGAGTAACCTCTGTACCGCAGGATGCCATTTTCGCCGTCTAAATAGGTGATCGCGCTTTTCGTAGAGCCCGTATTCTTGAAACCATAATCCAGGGTGATGTATCCTGTTTGGGCCCGTAACTTGGAAATATCGATGGCTTTTTCCTGCTCGGAACCTTCGACAACAGGAAATTCATACTCCTTTCCTTCTATGATAATTTGGACTGTCTCACTCATTTTGTGACGAGGTGATGGTTAAACGATTTCTTACGGAGCCTTTTCGGCCGGATGCGCTTGCAAATATAGGGGATTGCGCTTGACTGCTGCTGTTCAGCTTGAACGTCAGAAAACAACCTCATTGGAAGCTTGGCACAAAGGAATTGCGGTAGGCTTCCCATTCTGCTTGTTGAACGTTGGGCTCAAATTGGTTCACAAAGAATTTGAGATACATTTCCAGCTGCGGCGGTGTTTTGTAACCGGGAATGGGAGCGATAATCGTCGCTTTTTCGTCGAAGTAAACCAACGTAGGGTAGGCGTTTACGCCAAGCGCTCTTGATAGCTCATGGGTGCTATTCCGTCCGCGTGCGTTGGGATTCCACCCCGGGTTAGTAAACGTCTTGCCTTGGTATGTGACAGGGTCAGGAGATTCTGCATCAAACTTGACGGCATAGTAATTGGCATTCATATAAGCAATGACGTCCTCTGATGTGAAGGTGTTTCTCATCATCATCTTACACGGCCCGCACCATTGGGTATAAACGTCCATCACAATTTTGCGCGGCTCTTCTTTCTGGGCAGCGATGGCTTCCTCCAGCGACATCCAATTGATGCCTGAATATTGTGCAAGACCAGTTCCTAACGAACCAAAAAGCAGGATAAACGGGAGGTAAAATACTCTAAAGGGCATGGCATAGAATTTTTCGCAATATCGCAAAAGAAAAGCGCCGGACGGCGCTTTTCTGAAAGGTTATGAAACGAGGAAGATCTTGTCGTTGCAGTGGACGGTTAACGCACTCCGTGCATTAGTTTGTTCAAGGGTTTATTGAACAGCGTAATGAGGACAGCAAACGCGACCAATACCAAACCGATCGTGGAGAATACATCTGTGTATTTCACGAGGCCTTCCGCAGCCGTTAACGTTTCCCCGGAATCCCCGTGGCCCCCGGTCAATGAAGCAATGATGCCACCAGCGTAATTGGCTATAGCGAAGCTGAGAAACCATCCGCCCATGGCAGTGCCCGCCATGTTTTTTGGAGAAAGTTTGGTAACCATCGACAAACCAATGGGGGACAAAAATAATTCGCCGGTGGTGTGGAGCATGTATAAGAACACCAATGTCAGCAATGGAACCAGTGCTTGGTCATCCGCAAACTTCAATCCAATAAGCGTGATCAAGAATCCCAGCCCCAATTGCAGTATACCAAGGGCAAACTTCATCGGTATGCTTGGGTTTTTCCCGATTTTGTCGAGCTTGACCCACATTACAGAGAAAATGGATCCAAATATGATGATGAAGGCGGGGTTGAAGAACTGCGTCATGGACGCGGGCATGGTCCAGCCGAGAATGTCACGGCTCACGTTGCGGTCTGCAAACAAGGTCAATGACGTACCAGCTTGTTCAAAGCAGGCCCAGAAAACAATGTTGATAATCATGAATATGACAAGAGCAATCATTCGATCTCGCCATATTTTTCCTTCTTGGATACCCGCTCGAACGAGCGATGCTGCGACCAGGATGAACAATCCAGTTAACAGATAGGTCATCCAGTCATTCTGAGAGATCAAAAAATAGCACAAAGGAATCAGCGCCAGTGAACCGATGGAGATGGCTTGATACATTTTCAATGGACCTATTGCTTTGTGGCCTTCTTCGGTGATTTCCAGACCGGGTGCTGCAGCATAGTTTTCGCGGCCCGTCCAAAAAATCAGGAGCCCGGCCAACATGCCGATGCCTGCCAAGCCAAATCCGTATTCAAAACCATAAGTCTCTCCAACATACGCTACCACTGTCGTAGCCAGCAATGCGCCAATGTTGATGCCAATGTAAAAGATGGTGAAGCCTGAGTCTCGGCGTGGATCTCCGTCCTCATATAGTTTTCCTACAATGGTGGAGATGTTCGCCTTGAAGTATCCGTTGCCTACAATCAGCGCACCCATTCCGAACAGCATTACCGTATCGCTTTTCCAGACTCCAGCACCGACCATGAAGAATTCTCCAATGGCCATCATAACCGCACCCAGCAGAATAGCGTACCGGTATCCCAAGTATTTATCTGCCATGCGACCACCGAGCACGGGTGCCGCATAGATGAGTGCGGTATACGCTCCGTAAATGAGACTTGCTTCTTTGTCTCCATTCATCAGCGACTTGACCAAGAACAAGGTGAGCAAAACGCGCATACCATAATAGCAGAACCTTTCCCACATCTCCGAAAAGAAGAGGGTGTATAGGCCTTTTGGATGGCCAGAATTCAAAGTATTGGAGTCAGTCATGGGGGTAATAATTTTTGCGGTAATCTACTTCAAATGATTCAAACTCTGTCTTAGAGGTTTTCACGGACGAAATCGAGCATCATATCGAACAGATGCAAGCGGGTGTTCCCACCGTAGATTCCGTGATTGCGGTCCGGATAAGCAAAGAAGTCAAAGTCCTTTCCAACTGCCACGAGCGCATTTACCATTTCCATGGAGTTCTGGAAATGAACATTGTCATCCGCAGAGCCGTGCACCAATAGCAACGAACCTTTCAACTTCTTTGCATGATTCACAGGGCTGTTGTCATCGTATCCGCTTTCGTTTTCGGCGGGTGTCTGCATAAACCGTTCGGTATAAATGGTGTCGTAATACCGCCAATTCGTTACGGGAGCGACAGAAATCCCAGCTTTGAACACGTCGGCACCTTTGGTCATGCACAGCAACGTCATGAAACCGCCGTAAGACCATCCTTGGATGCCAATCCGGTCAGAATTCACATACTTCAACCCGCCGAGATGTTCACCAAAGTCAATGAAATCTTCGGTTTCAAGTTTTCCTAATTCCTTGTAGGTGCTGTGTTCAAATTCACGTCCGCGCTTCGGCGTGCCTCGTGGATCGCAGCTGGCCACGATGTAGCCTTGTTGTGCAAGCAATTGATGCCAGTAGTAATTGGATCCTCCCCAACTATCCGTAACGGTGTTTACTCCAGGGCCTCCATAAATGGCCACGTAAACAGGGTAGGTCAACTCTGGACTGAAGCCCGGAGGTTTGATCATCCAGGCGTTCAATTCCGTCCCAGCGTCGTTGGTGAAGGTGAAGAACTCCTTGGGCTGCATGTTGTATTTGCCAATCGTTTCTTTCAATGGCGCGTTGTTCTTCAATTCTCGAACGACCTTTCCCGCTTTGTTCCTCAGGGTGTAGACCGGTGGTGTATCCGCGGTGTGGTGTGTATGGATGTAGTAGTTGAATGAATTGGAATAAGCAGCACGGTGGGTTCCGGCTTCTAAATGAAGCAGTTCTGCCCGGCCCTTCAAGTCAACTCTTCCGAGATGGGTTTGTGTAGCTCCTTGTTCTGAGGATGTGTAATACACCTCGGTTCTCTTTTTGTCAAACCCTTGCATGGAAAGCACATCCCATGAACCGGAAGTCAATTGAATGGGGTCCTCATCAGCGTCCAATGAGAATTGATAAATGTGATTGTATCCATCACGTTTACTGGTCATCAAGAATGAGTTGCCATTGGGAAGAAATATGATGTCATCTGTGATATCGAGGTAGGTCATGCATTGTTCTCTCCAAATTTTGCGGGTGATGATTTGGGTCGCACTTTGGCTGCAGTTGCCCATGTGAATGCTGAGGATATTCTGATGTCGATTCATCGTGAAAACGAGCAATTGCTCATTGTTTGCTCCCCACTTTACACGGGGTATGTATTCTGTTTTTGGATGCATCACAGGAACCGTTTTATTGGTTTTCACATCGAAAACCTTGACTTCTACAGTCGCATTGGCCTCTCCAGCTTTGGGGTACTTGAAAACGTATGGATCAGGGTAGAGCTCACCGTACATGGGCATTCCAAATTCGCGAACGTTGGACTCGTCAAAGCGCATGAATGCCAAAAATTGACCATCCGGAGACCAAAACATTCCATTGTCATCCCCAAATTCTTCTTCATACACCCAATCGGTGGCGCCGTTGATGATGCGATTCACCTCACCATCAAATGTTACTTGAGTCTCACGCATCGTGGCGATCTCAACGATAAAGACATTGTTGTCTCGCATGTACGCAACATGCTGGGCGTTGGGAGAAAAGGAAGCGAGTCGCTGCCGTCCGAGATCAAAGTTGGTTAGTTCTTTTGTTGTTCCATCGCTCAAATCGTGGACATAGAAATTGGCGGCAAACGAATGCCGGTAAATGGACTCCACGTCATTATGAACCAAAATGTGTCGCTCGTCTGCTGAAAAGGAGTAGCCGCTAAATCCTTGTGCTGCATTGCCAAACACCGACATACTCGTCGCCAACGTATCCACGGCGATTCCAGTTCGGTATTCATATTTGACAATGGAACTGCCGTTGGTGTCTCGCTCCAGGCTTGTGTAATGGTCCCCGTCGTTCATGGAGCGGATACCACCGACGCGCTCTTCGCGGAACTCGTTGCTGTACCAGATCAGGTCGTTGCTTAAAATCTCAAAGGGAAAGTCTTGAGCGTTCGCTGAAGACAGGCCGATAGCCAGGACATAGAGTCCGAGCAGATGGAGTGGTTGCTTTAGAAACTGCATCGAGTTTTACGTTGATTTCTTTTGGAATGAGAAAGATAAGAAGTCCTAGGTCCGAATGAATTCTTCGCAGCCATGAATTATGTTTGGTCACATGGGAGAAATGTGGATAAAATCATTCCAAGAAGAATTTGATGGGTTCCTTCAATGGAGCACCGGAGAAGCGGCTTTAAGGCGAATGGCTTCAGATTACACAGAGGATTTGGTGTTCATGCCTGACGTGGTAGTTGAGCCTCAGTCAACGATTGAAGTACAGCAGGTCTTGAAGTGGGCCCATGCCCACAATGTCCCGGTTACCCCAGCGGGAGCGATGACGGGTTTAAGTGGAGGGGCGCTTCCGGTCCAAGGAGGAATTTCACTTTCCTCTTGTCGAATGAACCGCATTGTGGCTATCGATGAACTCAATCATCAAGTGATTGTGGAACCCGGTGTTATTGTCCAAGAATTGCAGGAAGCGGTCCAAGAGAAGTCGCTTTTCTATGCGGTGGACCCTGCTTCACGCGGAAGCTGCACGATTGGGGGAAACCTAGCGGAGAACAGCGGGGGCCCGCGTGCTGTAAAATACGGTGTGACCAAGGATTGGGTGTTAAACCTTCAGGTCGTCTTGATGGATGGAACAGTGATCGAGACGGGAGCGAACACATTGAAGAACAGCACCGGCTATAACCTGACTTCTCTGATGGTCGGAAGCGAAGGAACATTGGGCTACATCACCCAAGCCACACTAAAATTACTTCCATGGCCGCGGCACAACGCCTTGATGCTGGTGCCATTTTCAAGTGCGTCTCTTGCATGCCGGGCAGTCTCGGAGATTTTCATTGCGGGTGCCCAACCGTCCGCATTGGAATTCATGGAGCGTTCGGCGATCACGTTGGCCATGGAACATGAAGGATTGGATGCGACAGAATTGGATCCTCAGGTTGCAGCACATTTGCTCATTGAAGTCGACGGGTTTGAACCGGATTCGCTCATGCCGCAACTAGAGCGTATCTATGCTGTTTTGAGTAGAATTGGCTCAGGTGATCCCCTCATGGCAGAGGATGATGCAGCGAAAGAGAAGCTCTGGCGATTGCGACGGATTGTGGGTGAGGCGGTCAAATCGAAATGTCCATACAAGGAAGAGGACACCGTCGTTCCAAGGGGGAGGTTGCCTGAACTTTTGGAAGCAGTTAAGCGGATTGGAACTGAATTCGGGTTTGAGAGTATCTGCTATGGTCACGCAGGCGATGGAAACCTGCATGTCAATATTTTGAAAGACGGCGTCACAGATGAATTTTGGGAAACAGAATTGTCCGTTGCGGTTCGTGAAATTTTTAAGGTGGTAAGGGCTTTAGGAGGAACGCTGAGCGGGGAACATGGAATAGGATGGGTTCAGAAGCCCTACATGGATTTGGCTTTTTCCAAAGAGAGCATCCAATTGCAGCTCAACATCAAGTCGGTCTTTGATCCAAAAAATTTACTGAACCCTTTGAAGATTTGGCCTTCGGTGGATTCAAAAATCTGAAGTAGGTTTGTCCTTCAATTCATGACCATGGCAGAGAATCTCTTAAAAGGAAAAAAAGGCATCATATTCGGAGCGTTGAATGACCAGTCAATTGCCTGGAAAACAGCGCTTCAGGCGCACTCTCAAGGCGCGGAGTTGGTATTGACAAATGCGCCTGTGGCCATGAGAATGGGGGAGATCCATGAATTGGCTAAACAAGTCGGTGATGCACCCGTAGTTCCAGCGGACGCGACGAGTGTAGAAGATCTAACCAATTTGTTTGAACAGGCCATGGAACATTTCGGAGGGCAGGTGGATTTTGTGCTGCATTCCATCGGAATGAGTCCTAACGTCCGCAAAGGCAAGCATTACACGGACATCAACTACAATTGGCTCTCAACGACTTTGGATGTTTCCGCAATCAGCCTGCATAAGACGTTGGCTGTGGCCAAGAAGATGGACGCGATCAGCGAATGGGGTAGCGTTGTGGCCTTGACCTATATCGCTGCCCAACGCATTTTTCCGGATTATGGAGATATGGCAGATGCGAAGAGCCTGTTGGAGAGCATCACGCGGAGCTTTGGTTATCACTACGGTGTAGCAAAGAAGGTTCGAATTAATACCGTTAGTCAGAGTCCTACCATCACGACAGCCGGCAGCGGTGTGAAAGGATTTGATGAGTTCATCGCCTACAGTGAATCCATGAGTCCGCTCGGCAATGCGGACGGCCAAGCGTGCGCCGATTATTGCGTTTCACTTTTCAGTGATCTGACCCGCTTTGTAACGATGCAAAACTTGTTCCACGACGGTGGTTTCTCGAATACGGGAGTGAGCCAAGAAGTCATCGGAAAATTCGGGCCCGAAGAAGCCTAAGAATTAGCTGGTTTTCCGCAACTTTTTGTGTGTTCAAGCCGTAACAGTGGGGGACACTTCGCGCTGTAATGCTCAGTTGGAATCGAGGTGTACTCAAGATAAATGGGCATGGAAGTTCTGAAATTTGGGGGGTCATCTTTGGTTTCGGCCGAAGCAATGATTCGTGTGAGAGACGTCTTATTGGCAAGGCGAGATCAGCAGCGCATTGTTGTGTGCTCTGCGATGGGGGGAGTTACGAACGAATTGATTCGGATCGGATTACGCGCATCTCGAGGTGACCGTTCTTTTCTGCCCATGCTAGATGAGCTTGAAAATCGTCACCAATCTACCATGACCGCCTTGGGATTTTCAAAAGATTCGGCACTCGTAGTGGAGTTGAATGAAGGATTTGCAGGATTAAGATCCCTGTGTGACGGAATTAGTTTGATCAGCGAGTTGAGTGCCAAGAGCATGGATCAATTGGTTTCTCACGGCGAACGATTCGCGGTTTCCATGGTGCATGCTTGGCTGGTCGAGTCTGGGCTGAAAATGCGACGGGTCGATGCGCGAAATTGGATTACGACGAACGATCGCTTTGGAGCTGCGGAAGTTGATGTGCCAGCTTCTGAACTCCGCATTAAACAGGATGTAGAGGATAACTTGGATTTCGAGATCCTCATAACCGAAGGGTTCATTGGGAGCAATTCAGCAGGGGAAACGACGACTTTGGGCCGAGGGGGAAGCGATTATTCGGCTTCGTTGATTGCCAGCGCAATCAATGCGGTTTGCATGGAGAAATCAACGGATGTGACTGGGATGATGACCGCGGATCCGCGCATTGTGGAGGACGCTCAGGTCATTGAAGAAATGAGCTACGAAGAGGCCATGGAATTGTGCCACTTTGGTGCCAAGGTCATCTACCATCCAACCATTGCACCTTTGCGCGGCAAAGGTATTCCACTGGTGGTTCGCAGCACGTTTGACTCCGATTCACCGGGTACCCGGATCGTTTCTAACCCTGCTTCGAAGGCCATTGTGCGAGGACTCTCTAGCCTTGATGGTATTGCCTTGTTAACCATGGAGGGCGGTTCTTTGATAGGTCGTCCGGGTTTTGCTAGTCGGATTTTCTCCGCTTTAGCCCAGGCGTCTGTAAATGCCACCTTTATTACCCAAAGCTCCTCCGAAAATAGTTTGACCATTGGTATTGCTGAAAGTGACCTAGAGGCAGGTCTGGATTCCTTGAAATCGGATTTGATGCCAGATGTTGCATTAGGGCGTTTGGAACCCATTCAAGTGGACCGGGAATTGAGCATCATCGCTCTGGTAGGCGGAGGAATGGTGAGCGAGGCCGGAGTGAGCGGCGCCGCTTTCAAGGCGCTGGGTGATGCCGGCGTGAACATTCGTGCCATTGCGCAAGGGAGCACCGAGAGAAACATCAGCATCGTAGTAGCTTCTTCCGAGGTGACAAGAGCGCTCCGAGCTTTGCATGGTGAGTTCTTTCAGTCTCAACGGCCTGTGATCCAGGTCTTTTGTGCAGGGATTGGCCAAGTAGGATCTGCGTTTGTAAGGCAATTCCTGAATACAAAGCACGAAGTTGAAACGAGATTGTCGATGGACATAAGGCTGATCGGAATCGCCAATAGTCGGCACTACAAAATAAACAAGCAAGGCTTGACGGTTGAAGCGCTTTCCGAAATACAAAACGGAACGAAAATGGACTCCATCAACGAAGCGTTTGATGCCTTTTCCGCTCTTCCTAGTTCGGAACGGGTTTGGATTGATAATACTGCATCATTCGACGTTGCGAGCACAGCAAGGGCCGCAATAGAACGAGGCTGGGCCTACATTTGTTCAAATAAAATTGCTGCAACGGGCAAGATGGAGGATTGGGATTTTCTCACGAAAGGAGAAATTGGTCAGCGCCAGTTCAGGAATGAGACCAATGTTGGAGCGGCTTTACCGATTATTCGAACCTTGAAAGGAATGGCCGAGACAGGCGATCGGATGCATCGCATTGAAGCAGTGCTGAGTGGGTCGTTGAATTTTATTTTTAGCGGTTGCGACCAAGGAAACAGCTTCTCAACAATGGTTGAACGCGCTCAATCAGAGGGTTACACCGAGCCGGATCCCCGTTTGGATCTGAGCGGCACCGACGTTGCGCGAAAGTTGCTCATTCTAGCTCGACTTTCTGGTGCGAAGATGGAATTACAGGATGTCGCTGTCGAAGGTTTCTTGCCCAAGGAGACATTGGAGGGAACTGCAGAAGATTTCATGAAAGGCATGGTATCGTGGTCCTCTGCAATGGATGATTTAGTGGCCGCCGCAGCAAACCGAGGAAACCGACTTCGATTTGTAGCTTCTTGGTCGGCCAAAGCAGGATGCGTCTGTTCCTTGCGTGAATTAGAACCGGATCATCCATTCTTTGGATTGGACGGAACGGATAATGCCGTGTCCATCGAAAGTGACCGGTACCAGGGCAATCCATTGGTAATACAAGGAGCCGGCGCGGGAGCGGAGCTAACGGCAAGCGGCGTGCTCTCTGATCTATATGATCTAGCTGGGCAACGAGCGGGGAAAACACGAGGCATCGCATGAAGAATCAAGTCAAAATTTGGTCGCCCGCTACCATTGCGAACCTGAACGTGGGTTTTGACGCTTTGGGATGTGCATTGGAGGCACCCGGAGAAGAGATGATTGTGCGCCGGACAGAAGACAACGGTGTGGTGCGCATCGCCCGAATTCATGGAGCGTCCCTCGACCTTCGTGCTGACCGCAATGTGGCTTCAATTGCTGCAAAGAGCTTGCTCGAATCTCTGGGAAATCCATGCGGTTTGGAGTTGGAGATTCATAAGTCCATTCAACCGGGCAGTGGAATTGGATCCAGTGCAGCAAGTGCAGCAGCAGCTGTTGTGGGGGTGAACGAGTTGCTTAATGCAGGCTTGCGTCCTGTTGAGCTTATTCCGTATGCACTGGATGGAGAAGCATTTGCAAGCGGCGCTCGTCATGCGGATAATGTGGCACCAGCATTGTTAGGTGGAATCATCCTAAGTACCCCCGAAGGTCAAGTTCAGTCGATTCCTATTCCTACCGATTGGCACGTTACGGTTCTTCATCCTCAAATTGAAATTCGGACATCGGATGCCAGAGGCGTGTTGCCGGCGCAGGTTGATTTGAATGTGGCTGCGCAACAAGCAGCTTGGTTTGCCTCTTTTGTGTCGGCATGCTATGAAGGTGATGGGAGCCGGGCGGCTCTCGGGCTTGAAGATGTCATGGTGGGACCGCATCGAGCGAAGCTGATTCCTTTCTTTGATGAAATTCGCGAAATAGCTCGGGGGGGCGGAGCCCGTGCAGGCGGGATTTCTGGCAGTGGACCTTCGACATTTTGGATTTCTCTTAACACCGAAGACGCGCAATCGATCCGGGATGCTATCGAGCTATTCATGCGCTCGAAGTCGATGGATTTTAAACTTTATTCTACGCGTATTGCGACCCAAGGGGCGCACTTGATGCCATGATGTATCATAGTTTGACAAACAATAGCATTCGCCGATCATTCGCAGAGGCGCTCAGGGAGGGCTTGGCACCGGATCGGGGTCTCTACGTTCCGGAGTCCGTGCCGGCATTGAATTGGTCTGAAATGAAGGGCATGAGTCTCCCTGAAATGGGAGCGAAATTCCTTGAGCCGCTCGTTGGTAATGATTTGAAATTTAGTGATTTAGAGCGATTAATTGACGATGCGTTAGATTTTGATATACCGCTGACGGAAAAGGAGGGGAATCTGCAATATTTGGAATTGTTTCATGGTCCAACAGCAGCCTTCAAGGATGTTGGTGCGCGAATCATGTCCCGATTACTCGGAGCTACATCCAATGAACGGCTGACGGTCCTGGTGGCAACTTCAGGAGATACGGGTTCAGCAGTCGCACAAGGTTTTTATCAAGTTCCGAATATTGACGTGGTAATCCTGTATCCAAGTGGGCGCATAAGCCACATTCAAGAGCAGCAACTAACCACGGTCGGGGGCAATGTCGCGGCCATCGAAGTGCAGGGCTCATTTGATGATTGTCAAGCCATGGTCAAGGAGGCGTTCTTGGATCAGGCAGTCCAAAAAGCTCGACCGCTCACAAGCGCCAATTCGATCAACATCGGGCGCTGGATGCCACAAGGCATCTACTATGCGTGGGCAACTGCACAGGCACAAGAGCCGTTAAACTTTATTGTTCCAAGTGGAAACTTTGGAAACATTGCCGCAGGTATGCTCGCGAATCACATGGGGATGCCGGCTCTTTCATTTTGTGCTGCGGTTAACGCCAACGAAGGCATGAAGGAGTTCATGGAAGTGGGGCATTTTGAACCAAGGCCTTCGATTCAAACAATTTCGAACGCGATGGATGTTGGGGATCCCAGTAACAGACCGAGGCTGGAGTGGCTTTGCGGTCATGACATAGCTAAGCTTCAAAAGTCGTTTCGTGTCATATCCGTTGATGACGAGTTGACAAAGGAAAGTATGCGAAATACGTGGGAGGAACATCAACGGGAGGTATGCCCGCATACGGCCGTTGGAGTTCGAGCGGCGCAGCTGTTAAAAGTGAATGGGCCACGTGCAGTTTTATCTACTGCCGATCCAGCAAAATTTGGAGACGTCGTTACCTCAGCGATAGGGAAGGAGCCAACCATTCCTGAGCGCCTGCAAGGCTGTTTATTGAAGAAGAAAGTGAGTATTGAAATGAGCGCTGAATACGCTGAATTCCGTCATTACTTGCTGGATGGAAGCAGTTGATCTTTGAGGCATTGGGCCATGCGATGAATGGCCTCTTCAGCACTCGCACGATTCAGCCCAGCAGGTGGCCCCCAGGGCGTTGGGTTGACATCCACAACGAAGAGTCGACCTGATTGCCGATCTCGGAGTGCATCCAATTCAGCATAGTCTACGCACATTATGCTTGTAAGATGCCTGATGGCCTCAAGCTCTGAATTGGATAGTACTTGCGAAACATCCGGTAATATTTTTGCATCTACCGTCGCATTCGTGAATCGTGCATCGGGAACTTTGAACTTTTGATAAATCAAAGGAATCTGGCCTCCTATCCAGACGATTCGGTAGTCGTAGTATCGACCAGAGTCATCTCGGTTGTTGATGTTCAATTGATATACCACATCGCTGCAAACGTTCTCAGAATCGAGAGGTCCTTGTACCAATTGACCATCGTGCTTCGCGTTTTCGTCGCTTTTGACCACCATCAATCCATCATGCGTAATGGGATTGACAGCCATGCCATACCCAAAGGCCTTGACATGTGCTCTTTCAAGAGTGGTTTTTCGGATGTCTGAACACTGGTCATTCCAAACACGAGACGATTGCATATTCGCTGGCCATGTGCTGTTCTGTGTAAATTGTTCTGTGGTGTCTTCAAATCGAATACCACCCAACGCTGCACCACGGGGCACATTTGTTAATTCCCAGCCGAGGGATCGTGCCATTTTGTAAAGAGCTGCTCTTTTTGAGGGAAACTCTGGCCATACATACAACACGGGAGGCCGTTTGCCCTTCCTAAGGCATTGTCTTAAGAGCCAAGCTCGATGACGAATCTGCTTGATTTGTTGCTCGAACCACGGCATGTCGGCAGGGAGTCGGACGCCTGAGTTCTCCATTTTTATGCGGTGCTCGGCTGCCATTTTCGTTGTTCAGACGGTCGGCCACACTGTTGGAGCAAGAAATCATGTTCCCATTTCAAGCCCCGGGCTGGACTAAATTCACGGCCGTAAAAAATGATTTGAAGGTGGAGATCATTCCATCGCTCCTTCGGGAAGAGCCGCTTTGCATCACGCTCAGTTTGTTCGACGTTTTTGCCGTTCGTCAAGCCCCAACGGTACATCAATCGATGGATGTGGGTGTCCACGGGAAACGAGGGAACGCCGAATGACTGCGCCATAACGACGGAAGCTGTTTTGTGACCCACTCCAGGAAGGGCTTCCAGCGCTTCCAAATCTTGAGGTACCTCGCCTTGATGATCTCGTATCAATAGTTCAGAAAGCCGATGGATATTTTTGGATTTGGCCGGTGAAAGACCGCATGGCCGGATGATGGCTTGGATGTCTTCGACTTGCATCTGAACCATTTGTGCTGGCGTGTTGGCGGCTTCGAATAAGGCTGGCGTGACGGTATTCACCCGCTGGTCAGTGCACTGCGCAGAAAGCAGAACGGCAATCAAAAGTGTATATGGATCCCTGTGGTCCAATGGCACCGGAGGATTGGGATAATAGGCTTGGAGAGTTTCCAAGATGAGCGCCACTTTATCTGCCTTTTTCATGGATCAATGAATTGAACAGGTTTGGATGGATCTTCCGCCGTTAACCAGAATCGGCTGGATGAATCACCCCGCTGAATGGTAACCTCATTGACCTGGTCCTCAAACAATTCAAACAACCCATCGCTCTCCATAGTCGCCAACGAATCGGGATGCGCACGGGCACTTTCGAGGTAGATGAAAGTCAAATCATAATCTACTTCCTTGCCAATGAACGTCCAACTCACAGTTTCTGAGTGCGGTGAAATGAGATGCCAGTGGCCGCTGGCGTATGCGAAAAGGGCTTCATCCGCTGAAGGGTGCTCGCGGTTGTCGCCCAGCCGCCATGCGGTCTCAGTTCCTTTCATTCGATTCAACGCCACTTCTATATCGTCTGTAAAAACTCTCAGTATGCCTTGCCAAGTCTGTGTCTGATGATTCCAGTCAATGACCAGTCTGCTGTAATGAAAGTCATGATGAATGATTGCATCAGCTGAAGCATCATGGGGCAGGCTGCTCGTCGTTTCATTCACGAGGGCTGTGAAAAACATCGTAAGAATGATAGCAGCGTTGCGCATGGAACAAAAGTAGGACGTGGTAACTTGCTACGCATGAATCTGGCTACAAACTTATTGGACACAGCGTCAAATGTTATGCGTTCTGAAGCGGCCCAGTCGACCTGGGTTGAGTTGGCTGCGCTCGATTTGATCGTGGTAACGGCTCATCGGTCTCCCGATGGTGATGCTGTGGGTTCCGTGCTTGCTTTAACGCATCATCTAAAAGAAGCGGGGCTCAACGTCGAAGCAGTTTTACCCGATCGATTTCCAAGGAACTTAGCGTGGTTGCCCGGTTCAGATTCCATTCATTTTTTTGAGGAAAATCCAGAAGCGACTGGGGAGTTATTAGGGAGGGCTGAGCTCATTTGGTGCCTTGATTTCAACGGTCCAGGGCGTACGGGAAGCATGGAAGAAGCCTTGCGAACATCCCCTGCCAAAAAATGGGTGGTCGATCACCACCAACTTCCCGAAGATTTTGCGGATCATTTATTCTCCGACCCTGCTTGCGGATCGACTTGTGAACTGGTTTTTGATTTGATAGCAAGTTGGAGGAGATTGGAGTCCTTGTCGCAGGCTTCAGCTATCTGCATGTATACAGGAATCATGACGGATACGGGGTCTTTTAGATTTTCATCGGTCTCTGCTCACACGCACCTCGTTCTGTCCCATTTGGTAGGGCTCGGAATTGATCACGCTCGAATTCACGAGCAGACATTTGATCAGCGATCTCTCAACCAAGTGCAGCTTGAAGGACATGCCTTGAGCGATAAATTATACACATGGATGGATTTTGGGGTTGCTTTAATCGTTTTGGATTTAGAGACGTTAGAGCGTTTTAATTACCAACCTGGCGATACAGAAGGAGTGGTGAATCGGGCCCTAGCACTAGAGGGCATTCACGTGGCGATATTTGCAAAAGAGTCCAAGGGAGGCTTGTTTAAAATGAGTTTCCGATCAACTGGAGATTTGAGCGTTCGCGATATCGCAGCTGAGCACTTCGAGGGAGGAGGTCATCGCAACGCAGCAGGTGGTATTTACCACGGATCAACTGCGCTATCCCTAGTGAGCCACATTGAGTCTCAATTGCTGCATTGGTTTCCTCGCCCATGAGTCGCTGGTCATTTTCATCCCATGTTGCACTGCTTTTCGCCATCGGAATTGGAGGATTGGGATGTCAAGCGCCGAATGAGTCTCAACCAGCGGCAGGAGTATCGCAAGAAGATTTGATTCAATTTAACCGCAATAAATTGGTGGTTGAGGAGGCGATGCTGGACTCCATATCCTTGCAATGGTCTGTCATGCACAAAATGACGCATGATACAATTACACCCGCTGGCTTGCGTGCATGGTCTGAACAGCCGTGGGAAAGCCGGTTGCGTGAATTGGAGGTTGGAGACACGGTATCCTGGATTGGAGAAATGCGGCTGATTGATTCGACCCTCGTTATGGAGTGGACGGATGAAGCACCTTTTCAATTTATCTGGAATCGATCGGATTGGCCTCGGGGATTTCATGAGTTTGCGAATTTGCTAGGAGAAGTAGGGGAAGGGGAGTGCTTAATTCCGTCGCATTTAGGCTGGGGTCTGTCCGGCTGGCCTCCATTGATTCCGCAAGAAGCTGTGCTTTGGCTGAATATCAGTCAAAATGCATCGAACAACGCATCGGTATCCTTGGCTCCATATTCTGGCCGCCTGCAATGGAACGAGATGCTCAATGCGTTTGAGCTTGGACATTGGCCAGGCGGCTCCGATTGGATTTCTCACCGTCAGTTGGCAGGATCGCCGTGTCTTGCATGGTTCGATGCGGCAGATTCTTTTGATACGGTGCCGTCGGCATTGAACATTGAGCTGCGCACATTTAAATGGCAGGGAAGGGAATTGGCGCCGCTGAGTTTGGGCTTGACAGCATGGGAATTCAGTCGACAAGACGAGGGGCAGTTGTTGCCAGTGCTCCAAGAGCTATTGCAGATGTACCCCAAACAAAAAAAATGGGAGTGCTGGTGTCCAGTGGATTTAGCGTTCGGACAAGAAGGTGTGCCGGAAGCTGGCATGAGTCCGTCCGAGGTTGTTGGTTTTCAGTGGGCCTTGACTGAGGTAGAACCGCTGAAGACTGCGGCGCTTATTGGCCGATAAGAAAGAGGCATGGGCGCTTGTCTAGATCGGGTTGCTGTCCTTTTTTCCATTCCTCAACAGTCTGTGATCTAATCCATTCCGTTTCCAAGGTTAAGTCCACTGCTATACACATTTGCTGATCTAGGTCTAGACGATCAAGGCATTCTGAGAATGCTTGCATGTTGCGGTAGGGAGGCTCCATAAAAATTTGGGTTTCTCGCCTTCGCTGCAAGCCTTCTTTCATTTCTCTCCAAAGCCGATCCCGTATGCTTCGATCCCGAGGTAGATAACCTTTGAATGCAAATTGCTGTCCATTCAGTCCAGAAGCCATTAGGGCTAATAAGATGGAGCTAGGCCCTACATGGGGTTGGACGTTCCAGCCCGCATTGTGTGCCATTCGGACGGCAGCGGCACCGGGGTCTGCTACTGCGGGTGCGCCTGCATCAGAGACTAAAGCAATGTCTGAGTCTCCCTTGAACCATTGAATTAAATCAACTAAGTCTTCTGGCGTCGTGTGCTCATTTAAGGGGAAGCTTAGCTTCCTTTGTGGGCTTTCTTCGGGAAATGCATCTTTGAGCAATCGACGGGCAAACCGATCACTTTCTACAATCATCCTTTCGCACGATTGCAATGCTTGAATGGCGGAAGGGGCCAAAACGGCGTGGGGATAACGGCAACCCAATGTATTTGGAATCAGGTGAAGGGTGGGCATGTCGTTTACAGTTTTGTGGTGTGCCATTCTTTGATCCAATTTTGAGCCGCTTGGTCGACCATTGTGTAAACGGTTTCAAATCCATTGGTGCCTCCGAAGTAGGGGTCGGGCACATCTTGGCCCGGGACAAATCGAGCAACACGCGCGGTTCCGTGTCCTAGGGCCATAACATCCTGCTCGTTTTGTTCATCCATCACCAGAATGAAATCAAATAGATAGAGGTCCTCTTGGGTAAGGGCTCGAGACCTTTGATCACGAATGTCGTGGCCATGGTGCTTCATGACTGCGATGCTTCGTTCATCGGGCAAATCGCCTTGATGCCAACCTGATGTCCCCGCTGAATCAACGGTTAGGGGTAAGCCAGTCAACGCGGCATGATGTTTCAAAAGGCCTTCTCCAATCGGGGATCGGCAAATATTCCCCAAGCAGACAACCAAAGCACGCATCCTGGTTTAGTGAATCGCTAGCTTCTTTTCCAAATCGTCCAAGTACTTGCGGAAGTGCTTGTCTGTTTCTTGCAAGTTATTTACCGTTCTGCAAGCATGCAATACAGTTGCGTGATCCTTTCCTCCGCAGTGCAAGCCAATGTTGGCCAATGAACTTTTCGTCATTTTTTTCGAGAAATACATGGCAATTTGACGCGCTTGTACTATTTCACGTTTCCGTGTCTTGGACTTGAGTAGCTCTAGCGGCAAGTCAAAATAATCGCACACTACTTTTTGGATGTAGTCAATGCTGACTTCGCGGGCCGTGTTCTTAACGAACTTGTCTATCATTTGTTTGGCCAAGTCCAGGGTGATTGCCTTTTTGTTAAGGCTGCTCTGAGCAATTAAAGAAATGAGAGCGCCCTCGAGTTCCCGAACATTCGATGTGATGCTGTAGGCCAAATATTCGACTACCTCACGTGGCAATTCGATGCCATCGGCGTACATCATCTTCTCGAGTATGGCCATGCGCGTTTCCAGGGAGGGTACCTGTAAATCTGCACTCAAGCCCCATTTGAAACGGCTGAGTAATCGCTGTTCCATGCCTTGCATTTCTACAGGTGGCTTGTCACTGGTCAAGACGATTTGCTTCCCTGTTTGATGCAGGTGATTGAAGATGTGAAAGAATACATCCTGTGTTTTCTCCTTTCCACTGAAGAACTGTACATCATCGATCAACAAAACATCGACCATCTGATAGAAGTGACTGAAGTCATTCACCGAGTTATTACGAACGGCATCAATGAATTGATGGGTGAACTTCTCTGAACTCACATATAGCACGGTCAACTCCGGATTGCGCTCCTTGATCTCAAGTCCAATGGCATGAGCGAGGTGCGTTTTCCCTAAACCGGTGGATCCATAAATTAACAACGGGTTGAAGGATGTTCCGCCAGGCTTGTTGGCAACGGCAAAACCTGCCGAGCGCGCTAACCTGTTGCATTCTCCTTCAATGAATTGACCAAAGTGGTAATTGGGATTCAGGTTGGAATCGATATTGAGCTTTCGCAAACCGGGAATCACAAAAGGATTCTTTATCGGTGTGTTGTGGATTCCAGTTGAAAGAGGGACAGATGGATTTTGTGTTGCTTGCCGATTGGTCATCGGAACCTTGACCGCATATGGGTTGCTCGAACCGGAGCTATTGGTCCGCGAGTTTTCCATGATAATACTGTACTCTAATCGAGCGTCAGGACCTAATTCCTTGTGAATGGTTTTGCTTAACAGCTGAATGTAGTGTTCTTCTAACCATTCGTAGAAAAATTGAGAAGGCACTTGAATCGTCAAAACATTATTTTCGATTTTCAGCGCCTTAATAGGCTCGAACCATGTTTTGAATGCTTGGCTGCTTATGTTGTCTTTTATGATGCAAAGGCAATTCTTCCAAATGGTCAAGTGATCCTGGCTCATGCTTCTAGGTTATCTGGAGGTCAAGTTGAATGTTGAATACGAAGGTGAAAAAAAACGGGGATTAATGTGTTATTAACACCTGTTCATTTTCCGGTGCAAGGTTCTGATAAACTCCCGTAAAAAAAAATGAAATGGCTATTGACTTTTTGAATTTTTCAATTCCGGAAGTGACGAATATAAGTTCTAGCCAATTTTAGTCGTCAACTATATTGGTTTAGTAAATTTATACAATGATAAAATACTGATTTACAGCATTTTTTATATCATCATGGTTGGTGCAGAAAGCGAATTCCTTGTATCCAATTCTTTTTACAAGACCTTTGACACTTATCCCGAAATGATGGTTCATAAGTGTGAAATGAGAGTGCGGTATTCCGATACCGATCAAATGAAACGAATGCACCATGCTGCGTATGCGGAATACTTGGAAGTAGCGCGAATTGAGATGTTGCGTTCACGAGGTTTTTCATACGCTGAAATGGAGAAGGACGGTTACATTCTTCCCGTGATTCACCTGCAAGTGCGTTACCTCGGTGGAGCAGAGTATGATGATGTGATCCGAATTGAGACAATCATACATACGCGCAGTGAGGTGCGCGTCGCCTTCGAGAGTACCATTTACATAGACGATCGTAAAATTGTTGAAGCTGAGGTAGAATTGGCCTGCCTAGATCGTGATTCTTGGCGACCAAAACGTCTGCCTCCTGGGCTGTGTAGTCAATGAGCATGAGGTGTAACCATTCTGCACTCGTCGATAAATTGGATGGCAACATTGGACCAGAAGAAGGGCTCAACTGCGGCATGGGCTCGCAGACGCAAGGCTGAAGGGCGTTTTAAGGCAGCTCTCCATTTGGCCAAGAACTCTTCGTCACTATCGAATAAAAACTCATCTGGAACCCACTCAGGATAGGCTTGGTCACGTTGTAGCAAAGGAATGACTCCGCTTGACATGGCTTCCGCTACACTAAGACCAAAATATTCTTGCAGAGGTAAATGGATCAATAAATCACTTTGCTGCAACAGTTCTCCGTATTGGGCTTGACTCTCCGCGAAACCTGAATGAATGACTCGGGCACCATGTGAATCTTGTATTCTCTGAAAGGCTTCCGGGATGGCATTGAATTGCTCGCCACATAGAATTAATTGAAAATTCTCGCCTGACTGAATAAGTAGATTTAACTTATCAAAAAATGCATCAGGCCCCTTGTCGTATTCCCAGCGATGATTCCATAAAATGACAGGAGGCCTATTCATGGTCCTCCGTTGTTCAGGGCTTGGCTTATCCCGAATTCCCAGAGGCACGATACGAGATTTAGCATGAATTTTCTTTGGGCTATATGCTGCTGTATGATCAGGCATGCCTTTGAGAAACGATGATGCAGCGGCGATAAATACATCTCGATGGTATGCTGAGTTAAACCAAATTGAATCGGCCGCAGCCGCAGACTGAATGTTCATGAACTCATACGTCCGATTGCGTCCCGTCTTGAGCTCTGGGTCATTTGGACTCCACGGAAAGGTCAGTTGATTCTCATGAAAATATTGAACGATTGGGATTTTTCTCCAGTGCGCTGGAAGCAGTCCTCGAAAGCTAGCCACATCCATCATGTCGGTAGTGATGACAAGGTCAGGCACCCAATCTACACTTCGAGCTCGGTCTGCGAAGTGCCCTCCAGCGCCGTGCATCCGCCACTTCCAATGTTTACCGGTAAGAGTCCAGCAGGTAAGATGATCGTTTTGGATCTCTGGCAGGTACTTCACGAGTCCATTCACCCAATTGGCATGTGATCCAGTATGAAAGGGGTTGATTAGCAAAATATTCATCTTAACAACCAATCTAAGGCCTTTTTCCAATGGGTTGAATTGGAGCGGTTGATTGTCGGAAGAGGAGGTTGCCCAGCATCGATCCAAGCGCTGTACCAAGCTGAGCTTATGACCTGAATGCTCTGCTGCATTTGGTTTTGAACTTGTCCATCGAGGAGTTCATGGTAGGCGTCTACAAATTCCGGTGAACGCATCAATTGGCGAGCTCGTCCTCGAACGATGTATTGATCAATGGCTTGTCCTTCTAGTTGTTTTCGCACCTCATTTTCACATTGAAAAACAGATGGCAATTGACTGTGGCTGTTCAATACCGTAGACCATATCTGCCGTTCCATGTCGACGAGATAAACGCATTGGAGTGAGTCGCGCATGGGAACCAGGTGAAACGATTGCTGATGTTGCTCTGGGATTTGAGTTTCCCACAGCGAGTGGATGCCTTTTTGGCCGGTTTCTTGGCCGTTGTAATTGGATGTCGTGTGTAAGGGGACATTTAAATCAGCGATGTAATGAGCCAAATCCACGGCATGCCTCAGTATTGCGAGTGAATCACGCAGTTCAAATGCGTGTATTAGCCGCTTATATACTTGTTGTGCATGCCATGGGCCAATGCCGTGGGCCATCAAGCTATCCTCGCTCCAATGATCAACTGCGACGGACCAAGACACTGGAAATACACAGCCTAGAGAATCGGGTGGGCCATACCGGTCAAGGTCAATGTAATGTCTTGGTTTCTCATCGGAAATGGTATGCTTGCGTAAGTCTGCATCAAGCGCATGCTCAATCAGCCAAGAACGGTGGTATTTAAAGAATGGTTGGAGCTGCAAGGGCAGCCAAGCAATGGCTACATCGACGATATGACGGTGCGCAGTGAACCCCCAACTTGATGAGGTTACTGGAAAAATGAGGCTTGCCATCAGGAGCCAACAAGATCGCAGGCCGAGCGATGTCTCCTTAAGAAACTGGCAAATTTTGCTTGGCAGCCGTTGGTGAGGATGATCTCTTTGAATCTTCAAGACGCACCAAAAATCCATCTTCTAGGATCGGAATGGTCGTTGAATTGTTAGGCGTCAGGCAGTACTTGACATCTTCACTCAAATTGAGTTTGCGAAGTCGTCTTCGATGGGAGGAAGCGCGCAGGAATGCAAACATGTTGTCCCGGGCAGAACGATAGATGAATTTTGCCGCCACAGTGCTGTCCTCGTCGGCTTTAAAGAGTCCGGTATCAATTAAGCGGTCAGCGATGGCACCCGCACATATGGTGTCCTCTAGGTTGAACTTATCCTTCCAGCCAGAGCCGAGGATCAGAATATTTTCATCCTGTAACTTGAGCCAGTCGCACAGGGCATCAAGGTTGTTCAATGCTCCTATGACCACCGTTTCTTTCTCGCTCGCAATGTCGATTGCTTTGGTGCCGTTGGTGGTAGTCAATACGACGGTTTTTCCAGCAAGTTCTTGAGCGCGTTCTATGTAAGCGATCGGGCTGTTGCCCAAATCGAATCCTTCAACGATTTCACCATTGCGCTCAGCGGCACCAATGAAGCCCTTATCCTGCCAATATTTGGCATCTTCCACCGAAGCAACGGGCTTAATTTTGGAGATTCCATTTTCCAAGGCTGTGCATATCGCTGAGGTCGCGCGGAGCACATCAATCACGACGACCAATTCAAAGTGCTCTCGATACAGCGGATATTCGGCAGGAGAAAAACAAACTTCTACGTAATTCAAGGTTCTCTGTGGTTATGAAATGAAAATAAGTCGCCTCGGTTTGAAATCTTTCTGAAGATACAAATTCCACTCGAATTGATTATTTCTTTAAAAAGCCTGGGCGCATCACCTCTGCTGGAATTGCGTTTTTCCGGATTCGGATAAAAACAGTCTCTCCAATTTTCGCATGAGATTTGTCGATGTAACCCAGCGCGATTCCATGGCCTAATGTGGGAGATGACGTACCGCTCGTTACGATGCCAATGACTTCTTCTGCAGCATTTTCGATGAGATAATCTTTGCGAGGAATTCCCCGCTCAGTGACGGAGAGTCCCCGGAGAATCTTTTCCGAACCCGCTTCTTTTTCCAATGCAAGCCGCTTGGAATCGACAAAATCCTTGGTGAATTTAGTAATCCAACCAAGTCCAGCTGATAGAGGAGAGGTCTCGTCGCTGATATCATTCCCGTAGAGGCAAAAACCCGCTTCAAGCCTTAAGGTATCACGCGCTCCGAGTCCACATGGGGGAACTCCTGCCTCGAAAAGTGCCGCCCAAATCGCTGGAGCATCCTCGTTTTTTAGATACAATTCAAAGCCTCCTGCGCCGGTGTAGCCTGTAGCACTGATGAGGCATGCTTTGCCCCCCACACGACCTTGGTTGAACGTATAGTATCCCATCGTGTCAACTGGCGTATCCGGAGTGAGAGGGCGGAGGTAGGCCGCTGCATTCGGTCCTTGCAAAGCAATCAATGACCATGAATCAGATTCATCTGTTACCTGGGCATCCCATTGGTTATTCGCTTGAATCCAATCCCAATCCTTTTGACGGTTAGAGGCATTGACCACGAGCATGAATTCTTCACTTGAAATACAGTAGACGAGTAGGTCGTCTACGATTCCTCCTTGCCCATTGGGCATGCAGCTGTATTGGACTTTTCCGGGGACCAAAGTACTCGCGTCGTTGCTCGATATCCACTGAATTAAATTCAAGGCTTCGCGACCTGTGACCCTGAACTCTCCCATGTGTGAAACGTCGAACATTCCACAGTCATTTCGGACTGCGTGGTGTTCTTCAACCAACCCGGCGTAGGATACCGGCATTTCATACCCCGCGTAAGGAACCATCTTGCCGCCTGCAGCGCGATGCGCTTCAAATAATGAGGTTCGGGTCAATCCTGTGCTTTCCATAAGGCTGCGAATTTAAGTTAGGATGGGTGGAGCCCAGTCAGTTGGTCAAGTTGCCTGTTGAGTTCGCTCGGTCCGATGATGAAAAGGCCATCCAAAATGGAACACCCTGGAATAAAGCTGAACTGGGATTCAAACAACTGGGGATAGCGAACAAAATTCCAGCCCACACCTTCGAGTTGGGCTTTTTCCCTCAAATCAATCGAGCACGAACCAAAGGAGGGTGATTCCGAGCAAACTTGATTTTCGAAGGTCCATCCACAGGTTTTTTGGGTCCATTGGATGGTTTTCCAAGCCCAAGCCTGAAGGTGCTTTTCATCTGACTCAGAATGGGGCAACCCTTGTTCCCATAAGGCTTCCAGTTCCTCCTCAAAATGCTCAAAAAATGGACTGTTGCCGTAGGCAGTGCGAATGGCCTTCCAACTGTTTTTAGGCGAAATGTGGCTGGAGAGCTGGGGCCATGATTTGGAATCAGGAGAGTGTTGGACGGCAAACGTGATGATCTGAAGACCCTGAGGTCCGGCGATCCGAATCCGATTGCGCATGGTTTGCTTTTGATAGGATTCGTGAGGGTCAATGGCAGCTCCGCGCCGTGCCAATGCCCACCAATGCAACGATGGAAAAGGACAAAGCGGCAAAACGGCCGTCATTTCACGGACTTGAACATGCGGTTCCACCGAATTTTACTTTCGCCGTGTTGCTCTTTATTCTGCTTTGAGAACCAAACAAATGATGCTCGACCTACAATATGCGTTTCAGGCACAAAGCCCCACATCCTTGAATCAGCAGAGCGATGGCGGTTATCTCCCATCATCCAGTAATAATCCAATTCAAATGTATAACTCGTGGATTCGACTCCATCTATGAAGACTTTGTCTTCTGCTTCTTCCAACGTGTGCCCTTCATACGTAGAAATGGCCCTGCGATAGAGGGCTAAATTGCGTTGATTCAATTCAATGGTCATGCCGCGATTGGGAAGTGTGATGGGGCCAAAGTTATCGGGGTCCCATTGATTGAATTCAGGTAAATACGCATTGGGAAACATCTCCAGCCTGCCTCTGCGGAAACTCAGATCGACGCGTTCAATGGAAACCGCCATTCCGCTGGACTCCAATTGTGCTCGTTCATCTTCTGTGAGAACCCATGCGACTTGCAGCGAGCGGTCGTTGTACGTGCCGTCAATGTTGGTGAGCCCCAAGCCTTGATGCGCTCTTCGCTTCTCCATAGGAGATTCGAAGGTGATGCGGTATTCGAATTGCACCCCTGCAGGAGGTTCGAGCGGACTGCCATTGATGTTGAGGGTGCCGTCCACAGCTGACAACGTCTCACCGGGCAGCGCTACGCATCGCTTCACGTAATTTTCTGTTTTGTCCAATGGACGTGGACGAATTCCAAATTGCCGTTCCAAGAGACTTCGAGCTTCACCTTGGTATCGCCCAGGGTCGCTTACATAAGCTGGGATATCTCCGTTTGCTCGCTTAATGGCTTCCATTCGTAAAATTCCGTAGTAGTCATGTCCAGCCCACTGGGGATCGACAATGATCGTATCACCATGGGGAAAATTGAAAACAACTGCATCGTATCGTTCGACCTTTTTCATGCCAGGCAACCGATAAAATGGCAGGGAAAACCACTCGGTATAGCTGGGAATCATGCTGCCCGGTAAGGCATTATGGATCAAAGGAACTGAAACAGGTGTCTGAGGAACTTTGGGACCGTACGCCGTCTTGCTCACGTAGAGGTAATCACCTACCAACATGCTTCCCTCCATAGATCCTGTTGGAATCATGAACGCTTCAAATAGAAACGTCCGAACAATGCTGGCTACGACGAGCGCCCAAAGAATCGATTCACCCCATTCTCGTCCTGTCGATTTCTTTTTATTGTGCCAATCTCTTGGACCTACATACTCAGACTGTCCTAAGGCTAGCATCGGCAAGGCGACCCACGCAGCGGCGCCACTTTTCCATTGATCTACAGTAGATCTCTGTCCGAAGGAGATGCCCAATTCAACTTGCATAATGACCAGCATCATCAAATTGATGCCAGGAACAATGAGCAAGAAAATCCAATACCAAGGTCTTCCAATGACCTTGAGCCACGTGTAATAATTCAAGAGAGGGACATATCCATGCCAAGCTTTCTGACCCGCCCGGCTAAATAATCGGGGAAGGAAAAAGAGGTGCTCCAACAGAAGAATAGCAAGTAAAATCCAGGGAATTAAGTCCATAACTTGTTGTTTACCGGGTGAATTTCGGGTGTTTTGAACGATTCAATTCCCAAGAAAGTACAATTCCCAATGCCGCGGCTTGTGGACCCTGCCCGGCGGGAATCAAAGGCGCAAACTCCATTGACAAATCCTCAGACACATCGAAAGCAAGCAAATTTGCATCAACGTGGGCGTCCAAAATGCTCAGCAGATGCACCCCGGTTAATGCAAACCAAGAAACGTCGCGCTGCTGGCGATAAAATGTTTCTTCATTTCTCGCTTGCTGAAGATCGTATGCATTCGCCTGGTTCTGCTCCAATAGAATGAGTTCCGCCCTTGCTTGTATAAGAGCGCTAGTATTGTAGTCAATCAAGCTGATGCACCAAGCGATGCCACCCCAAACAAGGGGCGCCTTCCAATATTTTCGGTTCATGATTTGACCCGCACCGGGAATGAAAGCGGCCATGCGTGTCGTTCGCTTGGAACGAGTGCTATCTGGTAAAGTGGCTTGGGAGAAGATTTCAGGGAGCGGATCTTGTCCTGCAAAACAGGATGGGGCCTGAAGGCATGTTCCAACAGTCGCTACAACGAAAAGTATCCAGCGAAATCCGATCACAGTCCCAACTGCTTCAATAAACGATCAAGGTCATCCGAGTCGCTAAAATTCAACAGGACTTTACCTCCTCCTTGTCCATTTCGTGTTAGAACAGTTTGATGACCAAACTTCAATTTCAAATCGGCCTGAACTTGCTGTTCATCAAAGGTAAGAACCGGTCTGTTTCGTGTTTTTGAGGATTTCTGTTCTTGGCTATTTCGCTTTACGCTTCGAGCGAGTTCTTCCACGGCTCGAACAGATAAATTTTCCGATTGGATTCGATCAAAAACCGTTTGTTGCCATGCAGGGTCATCTATGCCGATAAGGGCGCGTGCATGTCCCATGGATATCTCTTTGTGCCGAACCGCAAGCTGCATGTCCGCCGGAAGTTGCAACAACCTCACGTAATTGGTAATGGTTGAGCGGTTTTTACCCAGACGAAGCCCCAATTCTTCATGGGTGAGCTTGCATTCCTCAATTAATCTTTGAAAGGAAATGGCCACTTCAATTGCATGCAGATCTTCACGCTGAATGTTTTCGACCAGCGCCATTTCCAAAAGCGTCTGATCGTTCACTTCTCGGATGTACGCGGGGATTTCGTCGAGACCTGCAATCTGGGAGGCTCGGAAGCGTCGCTCACCGCTTATGATTTGATATTTGTCAGCCCGCACTTTGTGCACGGTAATAGGCTGAATGATGCCCAGCTCGCGAATACTTTGTGCCAATTCTTCTAGGGCTTCTTTCGGAAACTCTCTCCGCGGCTGGTCTGGATTGTTGTCGATTTGAGAAACGGTCAAAAGGCAAATACGGCCTGCCATGTTTCCAATGACCTGAGGTTCATCCGCAGTTGAATGAGTGGATGGAGATGGTGCTCCCGGAAGTAGGGCGCCCAATCCGCGTCCCAACGCTTGCTTTTTGGCCATATCAACCGCCGATGTTACTGTGAGAGGGGGATGACCTTTTCTTCTTCGGATAGCTGGGTCATCTGATTGCGCTGAAGAATTTCCCGAGCGAGATTCAGATAGTTCACGGAACCTTTGGAGGACGCGTCGTGCATGATAATTGACTCGCCGAAGCTAGGTGCTTCACCCAAGCGTGTGTTCCGATGGATGATTGTTTTGAGGACCAATTCTTGAAAATGGGTGCGAACTTCATCCACCACTTGATTTGCCAGCCGCAATCGGGTGTCGTACATCGTCAGCAGAATGCCTTCTACATCTAACGCCTCATTCAGGCCAGATTGAACAATTTTGATGGTATTCAGCAACTTGCCCAATCCTTCCAGTGCGAAATACTCGCATTGCACGGGTACCAGAACAGCATCAGATGCTACAAGTGAATTGATCGTGATCAATCCAAGGCTGGGGGAGCAGTCAATGATGATGAAATCATATTGATCCTTGACTGTGGCAAGGGCTCTCTTTAATTGGTGCTCTCTCTCTTCTTGCCCGATCAACTCAATTTCGGCACCGACCAGGTCGATGCGAGCTGGGAGCAAATCCAAGTTGGGCGAAGACGTGGCGACAATGGAAGATTGAATGTCGGTTTCTCCAAGCAAGGCTTCATACGTTCCGCGTTTCACCGTTGTGGGTTCAATGCCCAATCCGGAAGTTGCATTGGCCTGTGGGTCAGCATCTACCAGCAGTGTTTTGTATTCAAGGACACCAAAACATGCACCCAAGTTGATGGAGGTCGTGGTTTTTCCGACACCTCCTTTTTGGTTCGCAACTGAGATGATTTTGCCCATGGTATTTACTTGAGGTTACCGGTGGTTATTGATGTAGAATCCAACGCAGAAAAAGGTGTTTTTCGTGTGTCTTTTCCAACTATTTCGGTACACTCAAAGATAATAGGCAAGGCATAGAGCTGCTAGAAAAGTTATTCACCAATCTGCGAGCTTTTGTGAAGTTTACGACGAGGGAAGAGGGCGTCTTAGAGGTCTTCGAAAGTGATGTCGTCTGAACTAGATTCGGTCGTTTCCTCTTCTGGAGTATCCGCCAAAGTATCTCGCTGAGTCGTCTCATCCGCAGAATTCTCCTCTGTTTCGGCTTTGGCTTCTCGCTCAGCAATGGGGTCGCGGTAGTTACCCGTTGCCATTAGCTCTTGGATTTTTTCTACTGCATCGACGAATCCTTCTTCGAAATTGGCGAAATCTTCCCGGTATAAGAAAATCTTATGCTTTTGGTAATGGACATTGCCATTGTCGTCAAATCTTCGCTTACTCTCCGTAATTGTCATGTACAGATCTTGGCCTCGAGTTGCTTTAACATCAAAAAAGTACGTGCGCTTTCCAGCTCGCACTGGCCTGGAATAGATTTCCTCTCGGTTGTATTGATCACTCATCGTTCGTTCTCTAGCATGGCTAATATATTCGACGAGATGCAAGAAGCAAAACTATTTTATGTTTTCTCCTTTGATTACCGTGTCAATTGAATGATGCCGCTGTAGGTTCTTGGGAACTGCAATTGGTCCTCGGTCCAAGCTTCATAAAAGTAAAGTCCATCGATTGCGAAGTGCTGTCCATCCTTTACTTGACCCAGCCAAGGTGTATTGGGCTCCCACGTTTCCCAAATCATTTCTCCCCACCGGTTGTAAATCTGCAAGTGATATTGCGTGATGCCTAGAGCGACAGGTTGCCAAACATCGTTGAGTCCGTCGTGATTTGGTGTGAAGGCATTGGGAGCATAAAAAACGCTACCTGAAACGGCGACTTGTCCGATCGCCGTATTGGTGCATCCAGCCTCATTCACGACGGTTTGAACGACATTGAACAAACCGCCGTCGGAAAAGGTGTACGAACCATTGCACGAGCTGGATGATCCACCATCGCCAAAGTTGTAAAAGCAATCCACGTTTCCTGAAGCCAACGATTCAAATTCGACGTTAGGGTTGAGAATGTCAACCTGGTTAGGAGTGATGTCAAACCCGGCATCTGGAATGGGATAAACTTCGATTAAATTGGGTTGTGAAAGAATCAATTCGGTGCTGCAGTATCCGGAGGCGTTCATGGTCAATGTGACAGAAAAATCACCTGAATTTTGATACACATGCACTGGATTGGGTGCGATGCTGGTGCTTCCATCGCCAAAGTCCCACAGGTAGGTTGTGGCGGTTTCTGTTTCACTAGTATTGGTGAATGAAACGGAGTGGGGAGGGCAACCTATCGGGGGGCCACCTTGAAAACCAATGCTTGGATCAACAATGACCCATACATCTTCAGAAGCCGTGACCTCGCATCCGTTGGCAGTTGCTGTGACCTCCACGGTGTATGTTCCAGGTTCCGTATATACGAGGTTGCTCACTTGCGGGCCATTGATATTCGCGCTCACGGTAGCTCCACCAAAATCCCATTCATATTCGGTGATGGGGTCATTTTCAATCAAGGGGTTGATGGTGAAATTGTTCGTCGAAAAACACTCGGGGTCAGGCGCTTCGAATGACGGATCGATTTCCGGGAAAATTTCTATCGTTGCAAAAGCGGTATCGCTGCATGTGTATGGAGCAGACACCACCAATTGAACGGTGTAGACTCCGTCGCCAGGATAGGTGAATGAAGGAGATTCATCGTTCGAAATGTCTGTGTTGTCACCGTAAACACCGAAGTCCCAACTCCAGTTGGTCCCATTGGATGATAGATTCTCAAAATCAAAGTCAAACCCTTGGCAAAACGATGACTGATCTGCGATACTGGCTACTGGTGTCTCCGGTGCATCCCAGGTAAACTGCGTGCTCGATTGACATCCGTAATGCTCAGCATCCAATGTGACGGTCCACTCATCGGCGTTATTAAAGGTGATCCAATCGGTGGTAATTTCATCGCCGGTGCTCGGCAGGCCTCCCAAAAAGCTCCAAGCCAAGGTGGTGTTCTCAGTGAAGGCACCACTGGCCTCCAAATCAAAAGCTTCAATTCCACTCAGGCATTCGAAGTCAATCATTTCAATGCTGAGGTCTATGGGCTCATAGATGTAAAAAACTTGGCTCGAGGTATCGGCGCATGGCCAGGATGGATTGGCAATCAACATGACCTCGAAAATACCCGTGTCCGGGTAGGTGTATACAGGATCAGATGCCGTGCTTATATCTGTTGTGATCCCGGGCACACCAAAATCCCACAACAAGCTCTGAGCACCGATGCTATTTTCTGAAAATTCAATCGTTTCACCGATGCAAAATTGATCATCCGCTTGAGGTTGTGCCGCAGAAATAATGGTGGGGTCACACATCACCACGTTGAACTGAAAATCCCGCATGACCGTGCTGAGTAATTCACCATCTCGGTATTCAGAGACACATATGCCAATAACGTAGGCTCCAGCGGTGGTGGGAAAGCCGGTAATCTCGCCTGTTTCGGGATTGATTTCAAAGGAAGGATTGGAAGGGATGGGGTCGAGCGCACTGAAACCTCCGCCCCATGGTATCGTGGTGAAAGTCGATGCAGGCTGGGGTGCGGGGGAAGGATTGTCCGTTGATCCACCATTCAATGGAGTGCAAAAAGAGTAGACAAGCGAATCACCGTCTGCATCTGTTGCACTTTGATCTAGGAAGAAGTCAAATCCCGTGCAAATGGCTTCTGGCGGGAAATTATTGAATTGAGGACTGCTGTTGGGAGCAGCATCATCTGTGAATGGCGGAATCTGGGTGGTTAGCGTGATGCCTACGTCACCGGGATTGGGGATGTTCGAAATTCCGGGGTTTCGACAACATCGTTGAAAGACCAGGTCATAACCAATTTCACTAGAGGGTAAATTGATGGTAATTTTGTACTCAAGCCGCTGAACGCAGAGGTCGGGGGGTAAATTCCCACAGGGATTTTCCAATTCGGTATCCAGCGGATTCGTGGAGGCCATGGTAATTTGGACTTCATACGTGCCAAATGGATTAGCTCCTTCAAAAACTCCGAGATTGATAGTGGGGTCCAAATTCGTCCCGCCATTCTGCCATCCACTGGGTAGCGGCTGATCTGGATCGCATTCGCGATAAAACACCAGAGTGACCTCAAAATCGCCTCCTCCTAAGTAGTTGTAATAAACTTCGCCGCCCATAGCATGCGCAGCTTCCAACGATTGGGAGCTATGCACAAAAGACCCCAGGCAAAGGAGGGGCAGGAAATAACGGCTGAAATTCATTCGTGTGATGGACGATTAGTGAGCCCACATCAATTCATGTAAAAATATAACAGCTTTCACCATTGTTTGGTTGCAACCTCCGTAACTTTCCAACGTGGAAGAAGAAAATAAGCGCATGCGCTTCGATGCGATGCCTATGCATCCCGATGTGCTCGATGCATTGGATGCGATGGGGTTCGAACTTGCGACCCCCATTCAAGAACAAGCAATCCCGAGTGTCCTGAAGGGAAATGACTTTTTAGGAATAGCGCAAACAGGAACAGGGAAAACCGCTGCTTTCTTGCTGCCGGTGATTGATCGTATCTTGGATACGGAAGATAACGGAAAGACCAAAGCACTGATTGTGGTTCCCACGCGAGAACTTGCGATGCAGATTGACCAAGCGGTTGAAGGGTTCGGTTACTATGCAAAAGTCACCAGCTTAGCTATTTATGGCGGAGGTAACGCTGCTGAATTTACGCGCGAGAAAAAAGCACTCACGGACGGAGCCGACATTATCGTCGCTACGCCAGGTCGATTTTTGTCCCACCTCACACTGGGATACGTTGATTTATCCGAATTGCAATGTTTGATATTGGACGAGGCTGACCGGATGTTGGATATGGGCTTCTTGGGCGACATCATGCGCATTGCAGAAAAATGCCGTACCGATCGCCAGACGTTGCTGTTCAGCGCGACCATGCCAGACCGCATCGAAACGTTAGCTCAAGAGTTGCAACGAAATCCTCAGGTGGTCAAATTGGCTTTATCGAAACCAGCAGAGAAGATCAAACAGGGTGCGTACATTTTGTTTGACCACCAGAAGGACGCGGTCTTGATAGAATTGCTTAAAGACCGAAACGTGAGTTCAGGCATTGTATTCACCTCGCGTAAGCGAACGGTTAGTCAGATTACGCGGGTTCTAAAAAAGGCTGGAATCCGATGTGAACGAATTTCATCTGATGCAGACCAGTCGGAGCGTGAGGAGGTGATGCTGGGCTTTCGCCAGCGAAAGTTCCCTATTTTGGTAGCGACAGATGTCGTAAGCCGAGGCATAGATATCGATAACATTGAATTGGTGGTGAATTACGATGTCCCACCAAACGAGGAGGATTACGTTCACCGCATTGGCCGAACGGCTCGTGCTGATAAGGATGGAGAAGGTGTTACGCTCGTAAACCCGGATGATCAACAGCGGTTCGGTCGCATTGAACAGTTGATCGAGAAGTCCGTTGTCAAATTAGAAATCCCCAAGCATCTGGGCTCGGGTCCAGAATACAATCCAAAGGCGGGAAGGTCAGGTCGCGGAGGAAGACCTGGAGGTGGCGGTCGCAGTGGTGGTGGTCACAGTGGTGGAGGTCGCAGCCAGTCAGGAAGGCACGGAAAGCCGAATCGATCTGGTGGAGGCGGAGGTCAGAGCAAGGGGAAGAAACCTTTCAAAGGAGGTCAATCTCGCTGAACATGGACGAATTTGTTCCTTTAACTCCAGAAGAATGGAGGGATAAACTCACGGAATTAGAATACCATGTTTTGCGCGAGAATGGGACGGAGCGTCCCTTTTCGTCCAAATTCCATCAAACCGGCCACCGCGGAAAATTTGCGTGCAAAGGTTGTGGGGTTGAGTTGTTTGCTTCTGTAAATCAATTTGATTCAGGATGCGGGTGGCCAAGTTTTGACAAAGGGGTAGACGAAATGGCCGTTACGGAACATCAGGACCGGTCTCATGGAATGGTACGCGTCGAAGTTCGATGCAGTCATTGCGATAGCCATTTGGGTCATCTATTTCCGGATGGACCGACGGAGACGGGAAATCGCTACTGCATCAATGGTGTTTGCCTTGTTCCTGTTTCGAACTAACGCGCGTACATACGTTTCATCTCAGCCTTTCCTCAGAACTTGCGCTTCGGACCAGGATCTCCTGCATTTCTTCCGTTCATTCTTTTTTTCAAAAGTCGCGATCGAAAGGCACGTTCGATTTGTTCAATTTGGGCAGCGCGTCGATAGCCGATAACTTCTGACATCTGCTCCAAACCAGCATCTTGTAAATCCAAGCCTTGGATTTTCATCGCTTTCATCTCAGCGGCTAGTTGCCTGGCCTCATCGTCTGTTGAAGCACCCGAAATTCTACGTTCTAAATCGCGGATTAATTCCCGGTGGCCTTTCATTTGTTCCTCGAGTTCATTCCATGCGGGCCAGAATTCGATGCTTTCCTCTGCCGTAAGCTCTAATTCTTGGACAAAAAACCCAATTCTCAACGCTTGAATTTGATCACCTTCAATTGCTCGATCGTGCATGGGAGGTTGTGATAGTGCCCCACCATTTTGTAAGAGCATGCACAAAAAGAAGAAAAGACTCGAATTGCCGGCTTTACTGATCGCTTGAGTAAAGCGTTGAAATAGCTCAGGCCCATGCTGTGAGATGGGTTGAAAAACATTTGGATTTGAAATGCAATTGGGAGATTACATGTGGTCAATTTTTATCAAATTGGATCAATGGCTCGGGTTTACGATGATAAGTGGCATGTGATGCGTTCCAATCAGCAAGATGTAATGTCCGGGTGATACGCCATGCAGGGATAATTCTTGAATTTCTGCGCCGGTAGTAAGAGGAAATGAGCGCACCATGCTACCCGCAGCTGAATACAAGTCAGCTTGCTCGTTCACATAGGGGCCACTGAGAAGAACTCGGTCGCTGGCAGGGTTGGGGTAGATGCTTAAACTGCTGGATCTCTCTAGGATATCCGAAACAACCCAGCTGAATTCAGTCGTGATTTCGCATCCCGCATCATCGGTGACCCAGATGGTCACCGTTTCGCCTGAAACCAAGAATGCTGCATTTTCGGCGCACCCTGTGCTTCCATTGAGGCTCAACGTGTCTTCGGTGCAAATCGTCACATCGTCAATCATCCAGGTGACGCTGTAATCGCCATTAGCTCCTTCTACATCAACATAAGCCAGACCATCCGTGGCATTGACATCCACGTTCAGCTCACACGGAAGGCATGCGGTCAATGGCACAGGCTCCAGTTCCCATGTCCCCATAGGATCCAGGTTTGCATTGGCAAAAGCGGGAAATTGAGCTGGGTATCGAACGGCTCGAAAGAGAAGGTTATCGTTGACACCTAGTTCAGTTCCTTGGGCAACCGGGAGACCAGCTTGAATGGGAAGGCGGTAGTGCCACGCAATGTCACCTGAGGGCGTGAATTCAAAAATTTCGCCCGTACGTCCCCCTAGAATGAGGTTGTTGCCGTTGGGCAGGCGCTCAAAATTGGATAAGCCACTGCTGAAAAAGTCGGTGGGTGGCGAAGCGGTCCAGGTCCAGTCAAAATTGGCTGGGTCAAACAAGCCGTTGGACATGGCGTATGCACTGTCGTTGGCATCCCAAGCGGCATCGATGAGGTGAGCACTGGAATACGGCCCTGTGGCCCCTGGGTTGCGGTTGTTGAAAACTGCTATTTTCCCAAAATCCGGCGAATTCTGATGGTACGGTGCATCCAGCCACGTGGCTGCGTGCTGGTAATGCAACACCTGATCGGCAGCCACACCTTGCCCATGGGCTTCTGGGTTGCCCCACCTCCAAATCAGTCCGTTTTCAGGCGCTGCTTTGTCAATGATCCATAGTTCGTCCATGGTGGGAATGCTGACCAAAATCTGATTCAAACTGGGGCTATAATCGATGCTATTCATATGCAGCCAATCAGCCGCTGCGGAGCTGGGGGTACCAAAATTCAAATCGATGAGATGCGGAGATTGGGAGATCACGCCAAAATTGGCTTTGGTCGAATCAAAGTCTTGAACCAAATGATCCCACGCGCGCCATTCCCAAATGACATCTGCACCTCCGGTATCGTTCGGCATTAACTCGATGATGCGCTCGCTCCAGAGTTCGCCGTCCTCGAGCAGTGCAGGGTCACGTCCGGCTTCAACGGCCGTCAGTGAATCCACACGGTCCCATGCAATGGCCAGTACTGTCCCCATGTTGGTGACGGCAAAATCGTGATGCAACCGCCCATTTGAATCGTTCAATGCATAGGACCACAGCACCTCGTTGTTCCATGTTCGGCTCTCGATGACTTCGCCTCCTCCACCGGCCCAAATAGGATCCTGAGAAATGTTCGCAGACCGATGCGCCCATAGAAGATTTCCCATAGGACTCAAATAGGCGCTGTTGCCAGGTCGGCGAGTTGAATCATTGGTCCACAGGTGCACGACTTCTCCGCACGCGTCAATTAATCGGGCGTGAGGTTGATTGTGTGGATAAACCAAGGTGTAGCCATTTGAGAACGTCGACGGATCGAATTGAATGGTGCCGACGGTATTACTTTGGGCTAGGAGGGTTGGAGCGATCAGAATACCTGTCGCCCAAACAAGCACCCTGTGAATGGATAGGGTCATTGGATGATAAATTTGAAGGTTAAAGGAGCTTGGCTGCTCAATGGATCTCCGCAACGCTGCAAAATTCCGATATACAACCCTGGTGGCCAAGTTTGAATATCCACACGCAAGGAGGGTCCATGGGGTGTACGTGCGCATTCGATGCCTTGAGGAGTGTAGAAGACGACCTCGCATGCCATAGGCATTGTTTCTGGCCATTCGATGTGCAGGAAATCGCGAGACGGTATGGGCCATACTGTTGGCGAGAATCGCTCGGTGTAGATCTCGTAAACGCTGTTCACAAAGCAGTCAGCCAAATCAGGATTCAACTCAATCGGGTCGCCTGGCGATAAGTCTTGTTCTAGTATCCCGGGATGCTCTAAGGCAATGTGGGTTGCTCTGAAAACACTGTTCTGGTTGGGATTGCTTCCTTGCGATAACGGTCCATTGGCGGTCATGGGATTGATGTATTCCCAGACTATCTGATGGGCCTCGTTCAGCTCAAAGAACCGCCCGTCCGCTCCCTGACAAATTAAATGGTGACCATTCGCCATGCGCTGGTAGCCCGAAATATTACTGGAGAAGAAGGTGAGGTCAGGTTCATCGGGATAGGTCCAATTGGGTTCGTCCGGACCAAAAACCCCACCGTCAGGGTCGATGAAGCTGCCGGAGGTGTCCAGTGGAAACTCGATGAGATGCACCGTGCTGAACGGTCCTTCCGGTCGGGAAGCTCCGTTGTTGTATACGGTGATGCCAAGGCCATCCTCGATGAATTGCGCATCGTGTTGACCAAAAAATTGTCGATCTTCTTGAGCACCCACACCGTAGGTAAGCGGATTGCCCCAGCGCCACAGAATGTCCCCGCCTCGGTTGCTCGACCCACCGGTACTCGAGGCTGCTTCTGCCGTTGTGGTGCTGTGATCAATTACCCAAACTTCATCCCAATTTCGACTGCTGAGCACAATTTCATCCCGTTCCGCATGGTAATCAATGCTGTTTACATGAAGCCAATCAAAGGCAGCGTCCTGGCCAATTCCCGGACCAACCACTTCTGCTACAGCACCATAATTCACGTCGAACCGATGCGGAAAATTAGCCGGTTCACCATAATGAGGAAGCGCTGCATTAAAATGCTGGATGAGATGATCCCAGGGGCTCCATGACCAAATGATTTCACTTCCACCGCCGGCCATGGGAGAGAGTTCTACGATTCGTGTGACCCACACCTCCTCTGGAGTGAGAAGGGGGTCGCGTCCGTTTGCTATGGCCTCCTCTGCCGTGTGCTTCTCCCACAAAATAGCGAGAATGTTTCCGTTGGGCATAGGGGCGATGTCATGGTGTTGATGAATGGATTCTGTGGCGAGTGTGTCGCTCCAAATCAATTCGCCATTCCAGTTGAACCGCTCAAGCATACCGCCGATTCCACCTCCTATGAAAGCTCCTGTGAGCAACTTGCGTGTGCGCAGCAGACTCCCATCTTCGAGTAAATACGCGCTGAGTCCGGGCCGCCCGTCGCTTTCCCATTGATTCATGGTGCGTCCGCAGCGGTCAATCAGATAAGTTTGGGTCGCTGAATTGGGACTGAAAAGCACATATCCACTGGAAACATCATCCGAAATTAAGGTTGTTCCCACGGTATTCTGGGCAGAGGAGGCAGCGGCCAGGAGCACTGTCATCGTCAGCACAAGGGTCAGTTCTAATCTGCATTGACGGCGCATATCAGTTGTTGATTTCATAGGGGTCGTTGATTAGAATTGATTGTTCGTTGGCGCCTCTGTTAACGCTTCAAAGAGAAAATCATCTTCTAGCCAAACCCCCATAGTTCCGTCGAGGTATTGCAAAGACTCGTCCGAAGTGTTTTCCCAAAGGCACGCGAATGAAATGCATTCATTCTCAGGGCTGAATAACGTAAACAACCAACTGCCAGCGATGAAGAGCACGACTGCTGCTGCCCATCTGTAAGCGGGTCTGTATAGCGTGTAGAAGGACGGAAGGTCTGCGACTTCGTTCCAAATGCGTTCTCGATGTTCTTCGAAGAATCGGGGAGGGGTCGAATGGGGTGTAGGCATGATCAACTAATCTATTGGACGGAATGAGCTGCTCGGAGTTTAATCTTACTGGTCGAGGTTGATTTTGATGTGCGCGGTCACTTTGTTTTTGGCATGAAAAAACGAGGCTTTCGCTGCTCCTTCTGAGATTCCAATGACAGCGGCTAGCTCGGCAAATGGAATCAACTCAAAATAGCGCAAGATGAAAATCTCTTTTTGTCGAGTTGGCAAAATGGCAACCGCCGCATGGAGCCGATATTCTATTTCATCCCCTTCAAAATAGGGGTCTGATTGAAGCTGATTTTGGGCCGTATCAAATTCTGTGTTGAAAGGAATGTGTTGCCGCTTTTTTTGCCGGCGCAATTCGTCCAAGGCTTTGTTCCGAGCGATGCTGTAGAGCCAAGTAGAAAATTTCGCTTTCTTTTTAAATCGATGGACCGATTTCATCACCTGAACGAAGGTGTCTTGTGTCGCATCCGCAGCATCTTCATGGTTGCCGACCATTGCGCGAATGAAGGTGTATATTGGCTTGTGCCATGCATCCATGAGCTGATGGAAAGCTCGCTCACGCTCTAAGCGGTCTCGGGAATTGAGCGCATTCAACCAAGAAGGTTGTTGATACGTAGAAGATTGCGACATCTAGTAATTGGACGCTTCCATCATGAGGAGGTTTAATCGACTTTTATTCGATGAGGTGCTCATTTTGAACGTCGCTTGCCCAATGCGAACCAAAGAAGGATTCCTCCAATGCACGTAGCCGTCGAGATTAATTCAGCTTGTGTGAATGACAAGCCGAACCAATCCAGTTCGACATTGACACGAATTTTTTCAATGAGAAACCGCTCAGCTCCATTAAATATGCAGTACAGAGCGAATAGTCTTCCTGGAATTTGGATCCGCTTTCGCATAGACCAGAGGATTCCAAATAACACAGTTGCCATAAGCGTCTCGTAAAAGGCGGTAGGGTAAACCCCGGGGTCGAGGTAGGTACCATATCCTTCGAAAATCGGCCACGGATCTTCTGGGGTAATCCATTTGCCCACGTACCCTGCAGGCCGCGCACCATAAACCCCATTGACGTTATTGGGGAAGGAATAGGACCACATCCAATCCGGTAACCAGGATAATACATCCGGCATGGGATGTGAATTTGGGATGCCCCAATCGCCATCTCCGCTCACCTGACACCCAATACGACCGACACCGTACCCTAGCATCAATCCAGGAGCCGTGGAATCTGCCAGCGGTAAAAACGCAAGGTTGTTTTTTCGAGAATAGATATAAACGGCAAGCCCACCAACAATTAATCCACCGTAAATCGTGAGTCCTCCAAGGAAATTGGCCAACGATGGCTCTTGGAAGAAGCGGATAAGTTCATCCGGGTATTCGAGCAAATGAAAAAACTTGGCTCCCGTTATTCCACCAATCGCGGCAGCGGTTACAATACCTCCAACGTGCTGGCTGGCGGGCACCTCTATCTCTTTGTGTTGAATGGTTTTGCCCCGGCCTTTGGCTTCCCAAAATTTCCAGCCAACAAAAAGGGTCGCACAAACTAAACCAAGTGCCCAGTTTCCGCGCAGGCTAAACAACTCAGCTTGCGGTAAGCCGCGTTGAAATAGTTCCCCCGCGTTCCAAGCTAAATAAATAAACTTCCAACCAATGACGAAGCCGATCAGACCATTGGTGATGTATTCACCTACAGGAATGGGCCCACCCAGCGTTATTTTTGTTCGCTCGGCTGAGAAGATGCCCAGAGCCTGTTTCCGGTCCATTTCCTTGCGCAAAATGAACGCTGCAACGACAAACGCCAAAGCGACAAACAGACCAAAGCTGTTGACCAACTTTAAAGCTGGAATATCCCAGCCAAATAAGTCTATAAACACATGGTATACAGTTGGATACATGGTTTTTGTTTAACGAAGGGTTGAAACATTTGAAAGCCGAGCAGAGGCGTAGCCTGCTGCGTGAATTTGCTCAATTTGAACCGCGTGAATGGAATTGGCATCGACCATGGATTCAGGAACTGCGACACGCACGTATTCAGGGGTGTAGCCGAACCGCAGCCCCTCTTCTTGGGACTCTTCGAACAGGACCGGTCTCGTCGATCCAACAAACGTCTCATAATGGGCTCTTTGCTTCTTTAGCGACAGAGCACGAAGAAGCTTGGTACGCTGCTTCCGGGTTTCCATGGGGACGGATTGTTCCATTCTGGGTGCAGTAGTTTTTGCACGCTCTGAATAAGTGAAAACGTGCAAGTAGCTTATTGGGAGATCGAGCAAGAATTCTTGGGTTGTCCTAAATGCGGATTCATCCTCATTAGGGAATCCAGTTATCACATCAACTCCAATGGACGCATGAGGCAGTAATTCGCGAATGTTCTGTATCCGTGAGGTGTAGAGTTCCGTCCGGTACCGACGGCGCATGGACTTGAGCACGGTGTCCGATCCGCTTTGCAAGGGAATGTGGAAGTGAGGTTGAAATTTTTTGCTGTTCGCGACAAGGGCTATGATGTCTGGTGTCAGCAGATTCGGTTCGATGCTGCTGATTCTGAATCGTTCAACGTCTACTTGTGCATCCAAGGCCTGGACCAAATCATAAAATGACTCTCCCGTACTTTTCCCAAAATCCCCAATGTTGACGCCAGTTAAAACGATTTCGCGTGCGCCTTGGGCGGCAGCTTCTTGAGCCGAGTGTATCGTTTCAGAAATGCTCGCATTCCTCGACCGGCCGCGAGCTAATGGAATTGTGCAGAATGAGCAGAAATAATCGCACCCATCTTGAACCTTTAGAAAAGTCCGTGTCCTATCGTTGCTGGAAAAACCAGGAACGAAGGTCTTGACTTCTTTGATGGGACCCACGGAGATCGTTCCAGCTGTTCGTTTTTCTTCCGAGATATAATCGACCAAATTGAATTTTTCCCGGGCACCTAAGACCACGTTGACGCCTTCAATTTTACTTATGTCGTTGGGCTTTAATTGGGCATAACAACCAATAACAGCAATAAACGCATCAGGATTGCTCGTCAATGCTCTTCGGACTGCATTGCGACACTTTGCATCTGCCTGCTCCGTTACACTGCACGTATTGATCACAACAACGTCAGGTGCATCATCGATGCCTACTCGGGCATATCCCGCCTGGGCTAACTCGCGTGCAATAGTCGATGTCTCAGAAAAATTGAGTTTACACCCTAGTGTGTGAAAAGCTGCCGTTCCTCCCGGAGTCATGCGGCTAATTTAGTCGAGAAAGAGGGCACTCAAGGCCTGAATTCCGCCTAAATCGAACATGATGCGGGAAGAAGGTGTTAATCTCGTTATATTGCGCTACCTGTGAAATGAAACCTTAAAACCATGCGAAATCTGATTCTTCTCTGCGCCCTGGCCTTTGCCGGACTTACTCAAGCGCAGTCTTTTTCCAACGCATCCTCGCTTTTGCCCAATGGCTACAACAGCGGAAACTGCGTGGGATTCACTGATATGAATAACGACGGGTACGACGACATCGTTGTCCTTGATCAATCCAAGACGATAAAAGTTTTGTACCAAGATGGTGCAGGAACGTTTGAGGAGTTTGACTACGGAGACGTCTCAAGTAATAACCAGTGGGGAATGACCATTGGAGACTATGATAACGATGGCCACAAGGATATTTTTGCTGGGGGTGCCTACGATGGTGTGCACGTAAAGCACATTGACGCTGTAGGAGTGTTCAGCGACTTTGATTTGGATAATGGATCCATGTTCATGCAAGCCTGCAACTTCGCGGACATCGATGGCGATGGCCAATTGGATGCGTTTGGCTGCCATGACGATGCGCTCTCTCGGATGTGGAGAGGCAACGGAACAGCACTCGATTACGACCAAGAGCTCATTGACCTCACGAGTTATGACTTCAGTGATTACCCCAATACGGATCACAGTGGCAATTACGGCACAGTTTTTAGCGATTTTGATAACGATGGCGATATCGATTTGACGATAGCAAAGTGTCGTCAATTTGTCAATGACCCATTCGATCCCCGACGTGTGAACCAGATCTGGCTCAACAACGGAGATGGAACCTGGTCTGAAGTCGCAGAGGAACGCGGACTGGTGCTGAATGAACAAAGCTGGACTGTGGACTATGCGGATTACGACAATGACGGCGATTGGGATTGTTTCTTAACCAACCACTCGACCACCATGAAACTGTTGGAGAACGATGGGAGTGGATACTTTACGGACATTACCGATGCTTCAGGGTTGAACTTTAGTGGTTTTGCCCTGCAGGCGAAATTGGCGGACTTTGACAACGATGGATACGTCGATGTGCTGGTTTCGGGAGGCATCCATCGCTATTTCCGCAACAACGGAGACGGAACATTTACAGAAGACAATACGTTCAGTGCAGGGGATACCATGCACAGTTTTGCTTTGGGTGATGTGAATCGGGACGGCTCTATGGACGTCTATGCGAGTTATGGAAACGGATACAACTCGCCTGACAACGGTAACGACGACATCTTATGGGTGAATACGGGCAATGACAACCATTGGATTGCCTTTGATTTGGAAGGCATTGTGTCCAATAAAGATGCGGTAGGAACGAAGGTCGTTCTGACGGGAGATTTTGGCACGATGATCCGGGAAGTAAGAGCCGGTGAGAGCTATGGCATCACGAATACGTTCGCTTGCATGTTTGGCTTAGGTGACCACGAGGTCATTGAAACGGCGACGATCAAGTGGCCAAGTGGAATGGAAACAATCATCGAGAATCCAGCGATTGATCAATACCATAACCTGCTGGAGGCACCTTGCATGACCAGCGTGGAATTAAGCTACCCTTCCAACCTAACACTTTGTCCGGGTGAATCGATCGAAATCGCTGCAACAGGTGATTTTGTATCCTATGCATGGTCTAACGGTTCTACAGAACCGGCTATCATGGTTGGTGAAGCTGGCACATATAGTGTGACTGCTTATGATGCAGATGGATGTGCCGCGGTCTCTGACATGGTGGTAGTGGACATCATTACCGAGGCGGCGCCTCAAGTGCAAGTGACGGGTGATTTGACTTTTTGTGCTGGATCATCTGTAGAGTTTATTGGTCCCAACGGGGACGGCTGGTCATGGTCCAATGGTGAAACCACCCAGAGCATTGTAGTCACTGAATCTGGCGTTTATTCCCTCGCCCTTCTCGATGCTTGTGGAAATGAAAACCAGTCTGAAGAGTTTGCCGTAGTTGTTTTGGATGCTCCAGATGTTCCTGTGGTAACCGTGCCAGCTGCTATTGTTGCTGATGAGCCCTTTATCTTGACGTCTTCCTCTGAAACTACTCGGTGGTTTGAGGAGGAGCTCGCCAGTGAGCCGGTGCATGTAGGATTGACGTATGAGACGTCAATCGCTGAAAACACAACGCTTTGGGTAGAGGATATAGCCGATTCAGGAATGATTCAAGCCGAAGGTGGAAGAGCTGAAATGGGTGATGGTCAATACCATGACAACAGCGTTCGCTGGTTGGTTTTTGATGCATATGAGGACATGGTCATTCACACCGTAGATGTCTTCGCCAGTGGAGCAGGAGTCCGAGAAATTGGAATCAGTGACTCCGACGGGAATGTTCTGATGTCAGCCGCATTCGATTTAGTGGATGGTTTGAACACCATCACATTGGATATGGAAGTGGCAGAGGGCACAGGATATGGACTCCGATCATTTTCTGATGACCCTCAACTCTGGCGCGATGGCACAGGTACTGAGATGTCCTATCCTTATGAGCTTGGAGAGTTAGGTTCCATCACGCAAAGTACCGCAGGTGGCAACAATGCAACGAACTACTATTACTTCTTCTACAACTGGGTGGTGCAAACACCTTCCGTTGGTTGTGCGTCCGATCGAGTGCCAGTAACAATTACAGTTGTCGGAACAACAGAATTAGCGGTGTCAAGCTTGGATGTATACCCCAACCCAACGAATGGTTTGCTGCAAATCACTGCAAACCAATTGGAGCCTGGAACCCAGTGGACCTTGCTCAATGCATTGGGCCAAACGATGGATCAAGGTCAACTCACATCGTTGTTGACAACATTGGATTTGTCGGACATGCTGAAAGGTCAATATGTATTGCAGGTGCAATCGAAGAATGCTTCTCAAGCGATTCAATTGGTCGTGCAATAATTAGAGAACGAAAGCTGCATCATAGCGCATGCAGCTCTTCACAATCGATTAAAAACGGCGGCCTCAGGGTCGCCGTTTTTCAATTCACTTCATCTGTCGCAGCGATCTGGCATCCGTATAAGGATCGGATCTTATCCTCAAAAGCATCAGAAACAGATGTCCGAATATCCACCTTCAAGCGAACATCGAGGGTGAACTGTTGCTCCTGAATCTTACCATCGTGCTTTTCGATTTGAGACATCACCGCACCGATCAGATCAAATGGGCATTGAATAGTGAAGGATTGCAGGATGTACCTAGTTTCGATGGTCCCATTTCCTATAGCGGCTAGTGTGGCTTCTCTGTATGCCTCAATGAGTCCTCCAACGCCTAGTTTCGTTCCTCCAAAGTACCGAACAACGACGGCGAGGCACCCGGTTAATTTCCTTGAACGTAAGGCACCTAGAATAGGAGGGCCTGCGCTGTTGGAAGGTTCACCATCATCAGAAGTACGCCAGCGGTCGCCTTCGGGTCCAATGCGAAAGGCATACGCATGATGCCGAGCATCATGGAACTCCTTTCTCAATCCGGCTAGAAGAGGGGCTACCTCTTCTTCAGATTGAATAGGGTAAACGAAGCCAAAGTGCTTAGAGCCCTTTGCTTTAAACAGGCCTTTGCATGGAGCCTGGATGGTATGATATTCATCAGGTTCCAATGGTTTCTGGTTGGTATTCAGAAATCAAATGCTCAAGGAGCGATCGAGTTGCTGGGTGATCGCCTTTTTGCGTGGCGAGTTGCAGAATGGCCTGGAGGCCCTCTTCCGTGAGAACTCCTTCTGAATTCGCACGCATAATTTTAGCGTGGTGCGTGGGGAGCAACTCGTCCTTTGAGGACAACAACTCCTCATGCATCTTTTCTCCTGGTCGCAATCCCGTAATGGAAATCTCAATGTCTTTTCCTTCTTCCAACCCTGCGAGTGTGATCATTTTTTTCGCCAAATCCAAAATGCGCACCGACTTGCCCATATCAAAGACGAACACATTGTTCTTTTCACCCATGGCAGAAGCTTCGAGTACCAGCGAAACAGCCTCTGGAATGGTCATGAAATACCGTGTGACTTCAGCATCGGTGACCGTGACAGGCCCACCACGTTCGATTTGTTGCCGAAACAAAGGGATAACGGATCCATTGCTCCCGAGCACATTTCCGAACCGAGTAATGACGCACTGCACGGACGATCGTTCAGCGACATGCATGACCAGTAATTCGGCTAATCGCTTTGTACACCCCATGATACTGGTTGGGTTCACGGCCTTGTCGGTCGAAATCATAACAAAGCGATGGCATTCCGATGCAATGGCGGCATTGAGCATGCGATAGGTTCCCAATACATTGGTTTCAAAAGCTTGCCATGGTTGACTCTCCATAAGTGGCACATGTTTATACGCTGCGGCATGAAACACGATGTCGGGTTTGAAAGCCTGCAGCGTATCGTGGGCTTGTTGTTCATCTCGAACATCGCCTACTTGCAAATCCACATGGCTGCGAATGCCTAGCCGAACGAGTTCTAAATGCAAGTCATGCAGTGGCGTCTCGGCTTGATCAATGGCCAACAATGCAGCTGGCTCGTGGGTCAATATTTGCCGAACAATTTCAGATCCAATGGAGCCTGCTGCGCCAGTAATGCACACGCGTTTTCCCTTGATGTTGGCCTGAGCGGCATCGGGAGACAATTGGATAGGCTCACGACCGAGTAAATCTTCAATATTCAATTCTCGAATTTGGCCTACTGAAAGTTCGCCGTTGATCCAGCGGTCGACGGGCGGGACGTCGAGCGGTCTGACGCCATGTCGCAGGGCCATATCCACCATCTTCCTCCGGCGTTCAGCCGGTAAATTTTGCACGCTCAAGATCAATCGATCTACCCGGCCATTTTGAAGGAGACGTTCACCCTCGTCTGCGTTGACTACATCGACCCCTTCTAGTTTTTTACCCATTTTATTGCGGTCATCATCAATGAACGCTACAACACGCAAACTTGACTCGCCAAGTTCCCTATCGATGGTATGTTTTGCAATGAGTCCTGCCTCTCCTGCGCCAAAGATGGCAACGGGCACTTGTGTGCCCGGAAGCCTTCGGTTATAGAGGTAGAGTGACTTGACCAACCAACGGCTGGAGATCATGATCCCTGTCGTGATGAGCCATTCGATACCAAGGATGGAAAATGGAATGAGATAAAGTTCACCGAACCATTCTGCAAAAACCAAATTGGCACCAATAAATACACTGGTTGAAGAGAGATTGGTCAAGATGATGCGACGAGCATCTGCTAATCCGGTATGACGAATGATACCTGAAGAAGTCTTGAATAGTCCCATGACCACAAGTCGAACAACGACATAGAATGGTAAAAAACCGATCCATACATCCCATTCATCCTCAGGTATTCTGAATTCGAACCGCAACAGGAATGCTACGAAAAGGGCGACTATTCCGCAGACTAAGTCAATGACTGTAATAATCCACCGAGGTGCGTGCTTTTGAGGAAGTAGGCGTTTGAGCAGCATAGTGGAACAACTTACCCTTCAAACAAAAGGGACAAGATAAAGGACCGTGTTTTCAAGGATTGCAGTGGGGCAGAATAACGGCTTTCATCCTGAATTAAAATGTTGCGCTGGCCCAATTCAAATTTACCTTCGATGCTGAACTTAAAAAAAGGCAGAAAGACATCGACCCCGGCACCCAGGTCAATGGAAGAATTTCCAGATTCCAGCCGCAAAATGTATTCGCTTTGCAATTGTTGATTGGTTTCTTCTTGTGATTGCATGTCCTTGCTCAATTTGCCTCCAACAAGCGCATAGGCAGCAAAATTGCCAACTCGGTCTGTTCGCAATTTGAGCATAAGAGGGAAGTCTAAATAGACAGATTCAGTGCGCCTCTGCTTCAAGTCTGCTTCTCCTTCTTTCAGGAACCTGTATGCTAAGGTGCGGTCCTGAAAGGACAAACCTGGCAAGAATCGAATGTGGACGTTCTTGGTTGCATTCCACGAGGCGACCAATGCAAGATTAAATCCGGCTTGTGGCGTATTGATGATGGCTTGGAGGCTATCTGAAAATGTAAAGTCGGGTGTCAAATTCACATTGAAATCCGAACTGTTTCCAGACAAAGCAAAACCAAAATGGTATTTTTTGGTGTCAAAAGCAGCTAGGTTCTTTCGGACTTGCTGACTCAATGCAGCCGGGAGACTCCCAGCCAAAAAAACCACGCAGAGGAGGCAAGATTTTAGGTGGGGGATAAAAGGTGCGGTACGTTCCATGCACGGTGTTGCTCGTAGGGTAAATCTACGAACGGATTCACCACGCTTCCTAGTATTGATTTTAGGTCGAAATCCAGACACGTTCCCAGACCCAAGTAAAAATGGCCGTGATGATCAATGAGGCAAATACCCATGCCATCGCTACAGTGCCAAGATAAAAAACAGGAGAGAAGAACACATTTAAATTCTCTGCCTGTTGGGTGTAGACTTCTTCGGAAGTTCGATCAGCAAGGGCTGGATTGGAAGCAATGAATTGAGCGAAAGCGACTGGATCATTGGTCATGGAGGCAAGTAGTTCCAGTTGCTGTTCCTTTCGTTGTTCAATGGCATCAGGCACGACGCCATAGTACCACAATCCTAAGGTCAAGATCAGAAATACGGCATAACGCAATGCTTTGCGTGCCGAAATTTTCCATCGAGTGATAAAGCTCGAATCCTGATCGATGGCGTTGTAAGCCTCCATTGCTGAAATGACCGTGAGCCATCCCAAATTCAGCAATATCCCATACTGGTTCGATGCTTCCCACGTCCACGTGCCCAAACCTATGATCTTCAGTGTGATCCAGGAAGCAAGTGCCACAAGAAGAAGAAGCCACGATTTATCCATTCATTGACGAGAGGAACTCCTCGTTGCTTCGCGTTTGTTCCATTCGTTCTTTCATGAACTCCATGGCTTCGACAGGGTTCATGTCTGCCAAGTGTTTCCGAAGTACCCAGATACGCTGAAGTGTTTCCTTGTCCAAAAGCAAATCTTCACGGCGTGTACCAGAAGTGAGGATATCAATGGCTGGAAATATTCGGCGATTCGATATACGTCGGTCCAATTGCAACTCCATATTGCCTGTTCCTTTGAATTCTTCGAAGATAACCTCGTCCATCTTCGAGCCTGTTTCAGTCAGCGCTGTCGCAATAATGGAGAGCGACCCGCCATTTTCAATGTTCCGAGCAGCTCCAAAGAACCGTTTGGGCTTTTGCAATGCGTTGGCTTCAACTCCACCACTTAATATTTTCCCTGAACTAGGGGAAACCGTGTTGTAAGCACGCGCCAAACGGGTGATGGAATCCAGCAGGATGCAAACATCATGACCGCATTCTACCATGCGCTTGGCTTTTTCTAGCACCAAATTTGCGATTCGAACGTGCCGATCGGCCGGTTCGTCAAAAGTGGAGGCAATGACTTCAGCATTCACACTTCGCTTCATGTCCGTGACCTCCTCTGGTCGCTCGTCGATGAGTAAAATCAGCAAGTACACTTCAGGGTGATTGAGTGCAATTGAATTCGCCACATCCTTGAGCAAGGTTGTTTTACCTGTTTTCGGCTGCGATACCAGCATACCCCGCTGCCCCTTGCCAACAGGCGCGAATAAATCCATGAGACGTGTGCTGATGTTGCCGCCTCGGGTGCTCAATTTAAATTGTTCTTGAGGGAATAGGGGAGTCAAGAACTTAAATGGGATGCGATCACGAACCCATTCTGGGGACCGGCCGTTAATGCTCATCACATCGATAAGCGGATAAAACTTTTCGCCTATACGAGGTGGACGCACTTTAGCAACTACTGTATCACCAGTTTGCAGGGAGAATTGTTTTATTTGTCGGGATGTCAGGTAGACGTCGTCTGGTGAATTCAAATAGTTGTAATCCGCAGAACGCAGAAAGCCAAAGCCTTCTTGCTGAATCTCCAAGACTCCTTCGGCGGTTATAATTCCGTCAAAATTGAATCCATGTTCTTCCGGCTCACTGATGTTCCGATCTCTTTTGTCATTGCGCCGATCTCCTCGTCGATCGTTCCGTTTGTCATTTCGGCGGTCATTTCGGCGGTCGCTTTCCCTTTCATTTTGGCGGTCGCCGTCCCTGTCGTTGTTGCGGCTATTTGTGCGCTCGTTGTTTCTTCCACTCCCTCGGGCGTTACCTCGGTCATTGCCTCGATCGTTGCCTCGGTCATTGCCTCGATCGTTGCCTCGATCGTTGCCTCGATCGTTGCCTCGATCATTCCCTCGGTCATTGGCTTTGTCCCCTTTGGTATCATTGGAGCGGTTGCTGTTTCGGTCATTGCCGCGGGTGTTTCTCGGTTCCCCTTGAGCAGCCTCGTCTCTGTTGTCGGAGTCGGCTTCCTTTTCTTGCTCTACTTGCCGTGCTCGCCTTTCACGAATTGCATCTCCCGGCTTTCGCTGACTTCTTGCATCCTTGGATCCTTCCTTGCTAGCCCCTTTGTCGTCGGCTTTGCTTTCAGAATCTTTGGGCGATGATTTCCTTCGGGTATTCGTCGTCTGCTTATCGTCTGCACCAGATGTGGCGTCACGTTCACTTTTGCCTCTTGGGGCGGTGCCTTTTGGATCCGAGGTACCCTTAGAAACGATGTCAGCTTTAGCTTCAGCTTTGGCTTCGTCCTTGGGTGCGGCCTTGGTTCGCGGTTTCGTCTGGGACTTGGGTTTTGATGGAGTAGGTTGCAAAGCCTGCTCATCCAAGATGCTATACACGAGATCCTGCTTTTTTAATTTTTCAGCTCGTGCAACGCCTAGTTTTTTCGCGATTTCCTTCAGGTCAGGAACCTTTTTCGCGTTCAATTCAATGATGTCGTACATCCAGTCTTTAAATAGAAAGTGGGTATTCTTGCTTGATTATGTTCTTTTATATTCCACTTGTTCTGTCACTTGCGTAACATGCATGGCCAAGATGAAAAAAGGGGGACATTTCTTTTTCGCTTCCATCGGGATTGGCGAACTCCTCTAAAGAACATTGCAATGATAAGCAAATTTATCCAGTATTGGCCATTTTAATGCGATTGCCGAGCTCGATGACCTGCATATTGTGCAATTGGCCATCGTGAATTTGAAATTTGATGAGCGTTCGCTTTTGATGAAAACCGTGATATCCGGCTGCACCGGGATTGCAATAGAGGCCTCCAAAGCTCGGGTCTTTCTCAATGCGGAGCAGGTGACTGTGGCCGCATATAAATACGTCAGGTCGGTGTTCCTCTAGCAATCGCCGAATGCCTTTTGCATAGCGTCCAGGACGGCCTCCTATGTGAATCATAAGAAATTTGAGGCCCTGTATTTCCCAGCGCAAGCTCTCCTTGATTTCGGAACGAATGGTGCTGTTATCGATGTTCCCATACACGATACGGGCCTGGACTTTTGCCAATCGCCTTATTTCATCAACGACCTCCAGTGTTCCCAAGTCTCCCGCGTGCCAAATTTCATCGCAGTTGGCCAAGTGATGGCTGATCCGATCGTCCCAATGTCCATGGTTGTCTGATAACAATCCGATGTGAACGTTTGATTTCGGCACGGTGTTTGAAAATTTAGCGGTGTACGTAAATTAGAAGCATGTGCAAATCTATGTGCCTTTTGGCCCGCTCCGTTGCTGGATTGTCTCTCTTGATATTGAGTTTTTTGACTGCGGATGTTTATGCACAGTCGAAGGTCTCAAAAAAGGCAGAGAAAAGGCTCAGCGTTGCGGTAACAGCCTACATGAGCCGGGATGTACAAGGCGCGTTGGAAGCTGTGAATTCGGCGATTGCTGTTCAATCGAACTATGCGGATGCATGGATGCTTCGCAGCCAGCTTTACGAAGAAAGGCGGGACTGGTCGGAAGCCGCAATTTCCCTCGAACAAGGGCTTTTATCCAATCCTCGTTTAAGGAGGAAGTGGCATGCGAAGTGGATTGAATTGTTGTTTAAATCAGGTGATTACTCCACCGCCTTGGCCCAGTTAGATGAAGGCGATTCATGGGAAGGTTGGTCCTTGAACGATAGCCTGATGGAGGCATCAATTCGCTTCGCCAACCACGCAATAGAGCACCCCAGTCCGATTAATTTGCATGAACTTCCGGGCTCATTGAATACCCCCGCTCCGGAGTATTACCCGGCATTGTTTGCTTCAGGTGACCGGATGATATTTACGCGACAATTGGGCGGAGACGCCCGCTTGACCGGGCAAGAAGATTTTTTTTTAGCCGAGAAGCAAGCAGATGGTCGATGGAATGTGATCCGAGATTTAAGCGAAATCAATACAAGGGGTAACGAAGGGGCACCAACCGTCCGTGGAGATGGCCGTAGATTGGTTTTTACGGCTTGTGAGGCTTTGAATGGGGGGTATGGAAGGCGCAGTGGCGAAGGTTCATGCGATCTTTTCCAGGCTGACTTCAGTGTTGAACAGGGGCGTTATGTGAACGAAGTCAATGTTGTCGATGTGAATTCACGTGCCTGGGAAAGTCAGCCCTCTTTAAGTTCAGATGGGCATTGGTTGTTTTTTGTCAGAGCATACCACACTGCATCAGATAAGGTCGTTCAGGACATCTATCAGTCAGAATACCTTGGAAATGGGGAGTGGAGTCGTCCCTCTCGGCTGTCAAAAGCTATTAATACTGCAGGAAAGGAAGAGAATCCTGTGTTGCATGCCGACGGTAAGACGTTGTATTTTGCTTCGGATGGACATCCCGGAATGGGAGGGATGGACTTGTATGTATCGAGAATGCAACCAGATGGGACCTGGTCGGAAGCTGTGAATTTGGGCTATCCGATCAACTCCAGCGGGGATGAGAATAGTTTACAGGTCTTTCCTGATGGACGAACTGCACTTTTTGCAACAGATCGCGAACACGCGGGCGATCTCGATCTTTGGCAGTTTACATTACCAGAATCAGGAGCGGCGGATGAAATCACCTTGTGGCGCGGAGAAGTGATTGAATCGGCTTCTGGCCTTCCTGTTTCAGCAGTTGTCCAAGTACTCAACCCCGAAGGTGAAAACATTGGACAGCAAACGAGTGATGCAGAGGATGGTCAATTCACGCTGAGTTTTCCTGCCAATCAGCCGGTTATTTTGCAAGTGGAACAGCCGGGCTATGTTTTTTTCTCTAAATCCTATGATGCAACTGTGGCGTTGGACGCCTTTGTTCAAATACCATTGGATGAACTCCAAATCGGCAGTGTCTTTATCTTGAAGGATGTCCGATTCGATCGTTCGTCTGCTGCATTAGACACCTTGTTTCAACCGGATCTTGAACAACTAGCACGGACCTTACTCACGTCCGACTTACGGATTCGCATCGTCGGTCATACGGACGGAGAAGGGTCCGCACAAACGAACCAGCAACTCAGCGAAGAGCGAGCTCGTTCTGTTGTTAAATACCTTCATTCTTTAGGGATCTCAATGGATCGAATGGAATCCCAAGGGATGGGAGAACGTTCGCCGATTGAGACGAATGAAACGCCTGAAGGACGGGCGCGAAACCGTCGAACCGAGATTGAGGTCATCGACTGAGCGATGCACCGCAATCGGGTCCGTTGCAGGATGCATCGTTTATAGACCGAACGACCATCGCCACGACATCCACATGGTACGTCCCGGAGCTGGATTGAAGTATTTGCCGCCGAAGGCATTCGTTTGAAGCCAGGAGCTGTAGGTCAGGTTAAGTGGATTTCGCATACCGAGCTGCCACTGTTGACCTCGGCTTTCATGCTGGACGAAGACGAGCGTTCTGTGATGTGCATCGGCCCAATCATTTTGGGTATTATGCAATTTGATGCGATCCAGCCATTCATGTTGCCAACCCAAGGCTAATTGGTTGAACCCTAACCGACCAGCGGTCCCTGCTGTGTGCAGCGGTGTCCCCGGAACCACCGTTGCAAAAGGATCAAACGCATGGCGATTGAGCGCCCCCCACACGCGAATTGTCAATCGGAATTGATCTGTAAAAGAGTGGGCAAGGTTACCGGTGAATTCCATTCCAGACATGGTTAAGCCGTCTACATTGGACAGAAACAATCCATCTGCTTCGCCTGGCACCTGCGCTATTGCGTTTTGAACCAATTGGTGATAGAGTTGAAGTGTAGCGCCTGCGTTTGTTCGTCTTGAATTATGCCTCCAACGCGCGCCAGCTTCGAAAGCATGGGCCTGCTCAGAACGCAAATTCGAAAGTTCAAATGACTCAGGATCCACCAATTCGAAAGAAGTGGGTTGGCTTCCGCCACGGGCATATTGGAGGAAAACACGGCTACTTAAACCAAGCTGACGGGATACTTGAACAAACGGCAAGAGATTCAACTCTCTAAAAGACGCTTCATAGGGTTTTAGTTCTGCATCTGTCGTGCGGCTTTCACCTTCAGATTGTCGGTCGACGCCTTCCAAGGACAGCTGTGCGTCCATTTGCCATTGGTTGTCCCATTCCATTCTGACCCCAGTAGATGCCCATAATTTATTCACTCCCGTTTGTATGGAGTAGCGAAGTGGTGCATTGCTCGCATCTATGCGATAGTCCGTCTCCTTCAAGTCTAAGAATTCGCTCAGGAAGATGGCAGATTGATCCCACGTAATTTTCCCACTCTTTCGAAATGGCCAACTTTGAGCTCTCCAATAGCGAAGGGAGGCAAAGGCCTCATTCTCCGTTTTGATGCCGTTATAAAATGCGGACGTTCCGAATGGATTAAGTTTATCGCTGATTTGACCATATGCCCATAAACCTGATTGCACGGTGCCCGTTGATCGGGATGTGCTCCATCCCACCCATGTTCTGCTTCTGCTTACGTGGGCATTGTAGTTAGCGCCTGGAGCAGATTCTGGCGATGTAAGAGCATCTGATTCTTTAAGTGACCCGGGCAATTGCCAAGATCCACCGTACCATCCTAACCATAAATGGCGATTGACACCGGCAGATGGTGAAGATTGGAGGTGAGCTTCTGCCGTGTTCCTAGCGTTCGCTTCTTGCAAGCGGTAACCGGGGTTCTGAGTCCAATTGGCTCGAACGGTTAACGCGTTGGAAGCACTGCGTTGCGTGAGTGAAAACCCTGATTCGGTGCTGACGCGGCTTGCCTCGTTGCCTCCTGTTGATGCCACACGTGCATAGCTTCGAAGATGCGAGGAAGCTTGCGCAAGAGTGGGAATGGAGCGGCCGATAAGTGCACCTCCGTAAGAATTGCCAACCAACGCCCCGGTGGGTCCGCGAAGAACTTCAAGGGTATGAATCCACTGAGGATTGACTAACTCAAGAGGGGAGTTTCCACTCGCATTGGTCAAGATAAATCCATCGAGGAGGAGTTGGATGTTTCGTACTCCAAACGGAGAACGCAGGCCACTGTTTCTTATTTGAAGCCGACGAGAACCTCCCGCCCCGCGTGTATCCATGGAAACTCCTGGCTGGCTGTTGAGAACATCCTGTAAGTCAGGCGAAAATCCGTTTTGGAGGGTCTCCGCATTTAACCGTGTTATGCTGCCAGCCGTTCGGCTCTCTACGGTTGGGATTCGAAGGGCCCATACCTGTGCTTCCTTAACCTCTGTGGTATCCGATAGATCTCTTGGTGATTGAGGAGTTCCGGCAGCCAGTCCCATCCCCATTTCCGCTACCCACCCCAAAAGAACAACCGCTTTGGTGCGTGATAAGATCAACGCTGAACTTGGAAAGTAGTTGTCACACTGCCTTCACCATGCTGGAGAACAATGAAGTAGGATCCAGCCGGCCAATCAGACGTTTCACATGCGATGATCCCACCACGGGATTGACCAGAAACCATTTTTTGGCCACTGAATCCGAAGATATCGTACGTCAAGGGGCCGAAGTCTCCTTGCCATTGGAATTGAATGAGGTCATCAGCTGGGTTGGGGTAGGCGACCGTCTGAAGCAAATTAGGGCCTTGGTCAATTCCTGAAGCGAATGATTCGTTTCGAAATTCCTTGATGATGTTGGGGCCACTTCCCGGATATGACGTGCCATTGAATGCGACATAGACAGAGCCTGTATAGGGGTTGACTGCGATATCTCGAATGCGTTGATTAAAGCTTGAGAAGAACTGGTCTTCACTCTCCACATTGAGTCCATCTTCTGAGAGGTGCAAAACGCTTAGGCGCTCATACTGTCCTCCCAATCCACCCAAAACCGAAAGTAAAACGGAGTGCTGCCATTCGGGAATGGCCTCGTGGTTGTAATACTCGATTCCGTTGACGGCGATGCAAGGTGTCCAGGCTTCTAACGGCTCGATGACGTCATTTTCGGCGCAAAAGTTTTGTTCGGCCGCTGTATTGCAGAACCCTTCTACTTGAGGCCATCCGTAATTACCTCCGGCCTGAACGATATTGAATTCATCGTTGGAGTTTTGTCCGTGTTCAGAACTGTAGATGATACCATCGGGGCCCAAGGCTAATCCTTGACTGTTCCGATTGCCGATCGTATAAACATAAGAATCGGGAAACGGATTGTCTTCTGGAATGCTTCCATCTAAGTTGAGGCGCAGCGTCTTGCCTTGAAGCGAATTCATCGATTGAGACAAGGCCGACGATCCGACATCTCCTGAAGTCATCAATAAGGTGTTGTCAGGTAAGACCAACAAACGGCTCCCATTGTGAATCCCACCTGCATCCAATGTGAGCAATATCTCTTCGTTGACCAAGGCCTCGCCGTCCCAGTCAAATGAACAGAGGTATTCTTCTCCATTCCATGATGTTCCTGCACAATAAACCAAGTAGACCTTGGGTGTAGTTTCCCATTCGGGGTGCATGGCCATGCCCAACATTCCCGGCTCACCATTTCCACCGTTCATGACATTCTTTTGAAGCACGGTGGTGTAACTGCCCGTTGCTGGATCGATTCGAAGGACTTCCCCTTTGCGGGAGGTCATCCAGAGGTGGTCGTCAGGACCCCAAAGAATTTCCCAAGGCAATTGCGTGCCAGTGACGAGGTCATATTCAGTAAGGGTCGTGTTGCCTACTTCCCAGGTTGGCTGTGCGAACGCACTGAATTGTGCGCATACAAATAGGATGAATAAGGTTGGTTTCAATTTCATAGTCGAAATTTAAGCCTTGAATTGAATAATATTGTCACCAAATGATCAGAACATCCATCATCAGAATTTCCTGGATAACAGGCTTGCTACTTTTATACAGCATTGGGGGAATTAGTCAGGCACCCGATTGGATGTTTGTCTTAGAGGGGACATACGTAGGACGCTACGAGGTGCCAGATGAAGAAGGAGGCGTATCTGCCTTGGATGCTCGTTGGGATGGCAAGCGGAGTGGTCAAGAAGACGGCTTTGTGCTTCAAATTTCCCGAGAATCGGGAACGAACGTTGAAAAGGAGGCCCAAATGTGGGAATGGAACAGTGAACTTCAGGTGCTTGATGTGACGGCCATTGAAGATGGTCAGCGCATATCAACTCAATGGTTTGCTGATGAATCGGGACCTGCTGTACTGTTGACGAGGGGAGGCAATGCGAATGGCCGAGCTGTGATTCAGCGACTTCGGATTGAACGACTTCCAGGGCAGTTGCGCGTGCACTTGCATCACAATTCGGGAGATGGGAACTGGGATCTGCAATGGCGTTACGTGCTGGATGATTTCTTGGAAGAGGATTGAAAGCTGTGCTAATGGGCAGTCGCGACCAACCTGGGCTGAACGTCAAAAGCTGCGCATCCCCAAGCTTTCAAAGTCAATTGACCATCCTTTAACGTTTTCAGCGATCCGATTAAAGGCCTGAGGGGGTCGTCCGTATCAACTGTGATTTCAAAGGAGTTGCCTGTGGTATTGATTAATACCCACGTGTTTTCATTGAGATACGTGCGGTGAATGGCCAGGAGCCCCGGAGCAATTTCACGGTACTCTGTGGTGCCGTACATCAAGCTCATTCTCGATTTCCGCAATGAGATCCACTTTTGGGTCCAATTCCACATCCATTGCTCTTCTTCATTCCACTGGTCAAATCGCATCATCCGTCGGTTATCTGGATCGTTTCCACCTGCGTCGGCGATCTCATCTCCATAGTAGATGCAGGGGATGCCGGGACTTGACATGAGAAACGTCATGAGCCAACTCATTTTGCGATAGCCCGTATTCCCGTTGTGTTGAATCTCGCGAGTCCAACCGGCAAATTTGGTGTCTTCACCTGGATCGAGGGAACCGTCGGCCATTGAAGCAAAGCGCGGTCTGTCTTGATTCCCGGTGATGATGCCCATCAAGTGGTGTGAGCCATAGGTCGCTAAGCTTTGGTTGGCTACGTCAATGAGGCTGGGTATATCGGCGCTATCCCCAGTGAAAACCGAAACCAGGGCATCGTAGAGATTAAAATCGAATTGAGCATCCAGCATGCCATTGGACAAGTAGCTTCGAATCAAATCAGGAGAACCATACGTCTCTCCAATTTGAAAAGTGGGCGTGTGTTCCCGTTCGCGAATTTTCCGCGTTAATGTCCTCCAGAAGACCTCGGGAATGTGCTTGGTAGCATCGTGTCGAAATCCATCGATGTCGGTGTTTTCCACCCACCATGCGGCGCTATCCGTCATCACTTCATAGACTTCGGGGTTTTCGAGATCAAGTGTGGGCATGAAGGTGTCAAACCAGGTCGTGAGCCGCTGCTCATCCCATAATTGCGTGTTTAATGTGCTATCGGGCAGGTATAAATTCGTGACCCACTCCGGATGAGCGGTGTAAATGGTATGTTCTTCATGCACGTGATTGGCGACATAATCAACGAGAATATTTTGTCCATTCGCATGCACATCGTCCACCAAGTTATTGAACGATTTCATGGTGCCAAATCGCCGATCGACTCCTGTTGACGCAATGGGCCAGTACCCGTGGTAGCTGCTGAATTTACTGGTGATTTCGGTGCGGGGATCCGACCAGTAGCCCCAGGCACCATCCGGATTGGGTGCAATAGGGCTCACCCAAATCGTGTTGGCTCCCAAGGAGTCGATGTAGGGTATAGCCTGTTGGACCCCTGCTAGGTCCCCACCAAAATGATTGGCTTCCGGAAGTACCCCAGGGTCATTGGACGACCAATCATTCGAAGGGTCACCATTCTTGAAACGGTCTACCATGAGAAAATACATGACCATGGCTTGTCGATCGAACCGAGAGAGTGCTTCGCTCTGTGTTATGGGAATTCCTTTGGATAAGGGAATCAAGGACTCCTGACTCTTGCTGTCGCTGGTACAGGCCCATAGTCGAAGATGTGAACGTTCCATCTGATAGGCGATGGCGGGTAGGCTCAATTGAAAAAAACCGTTGCTATCAGCCATACCGAAGCCATAGATTTCATTGTCCCACCAAGCGTAATAATAGGCGCCTGGTCTCGTTTGTGCGATGAGCTGGTCGGAACGACGGACTCCATCTTGGCTCTCTATTTGATCAGCGGACATGAAATTTATATCCAATGGGAGTGGGGCTCCTTGCTTGTCCACTTCCAAAACGGAATTCCATCCGCCAAACCCGTTAGGAACCATTCGCGGGTTGGACGGGTCAGGCTGTTCCACGCCGTCAATGACCAACTGATAAAAATGGACGCCTGGATCAAGCATCAATTCCAGCGTGAACGCCTCATTACTTGGTTGCATCCTGAGTGGATTGCCCTGCCAGTTGGTAAACGTTCCAATGACATCAACCTGCTCAGACGGTGCAATAGAATTGACGGATAGCCGGACCCTTTGCTTGGACGTCTTGAAGAGTGGGATTTCGCTGTGTATGCTTCCTGACCACAATTGAAGAAAGCCAATGGAACGCATGGGCTGTTGAGTTATTCGAACCACGGGTTCATGGTCAATGCTGTCAATGATCAGGGTGCTACCATCCTCCCATTTGACGGAATCTAGTTGGAGATGCAGGGGCAGGAAATCTTGCAGGTAGATGACGGTGGTGTCTGATTGCAGTTGAATGGGCATAAAGGGAGCCGTTGCCACAATTCGCTCGGACGATTCTGTCCCGCAAGACAAAAAAACCGATGATATGATAAAGAACGCAAAGAGCCATGCGGTTGCACAGCTCTTCACTTGGGGTATGATGGTAGGCATGGATCCGTTCAATGGGAAGGTTCTGAAATTATTCGCAGTCCAGCAGTCCAATGATTTGGAATGGCGGAGGCCCCGGGGGATAACTGAATCCCTCACGCACAATGTAATACCAAACTTCTGAGAGCGACTCACCTTCGGCTACTATGGGCGCAAACAAGTCTTCGGGTATAAAGGTCGTCCTGAACTTACCATCGCCAAGGGAGGTCAATTTGAGTTCGGGATTTTGCAGTACTTCGGATTCAGGCGCGAATTCATAGCTCGTAAAGTCATCCACTTTGGCCAAGAGGTACATGTAGCAATCGTCTTCGCCCATGTTTTGGAGCCCCTCATAAAGCTCTTCTTTGGTATTGTCATACGTAATACTCAGGAAATCACTGGACTCACGGAGTTCTGGAAACACGCACAATCGCGCGCCACACAATTGAGGGATGATGTCGACGTGCATGTCTTCCGACTTGGCTTCAAAGGGAAAGCCATCCAACGGATATCCATTCTTAAGCTTTGCCAAGCAGGAAATGCCTCGTGAAAATAATTGGGGTCCATCAACACCATAGTATTCTGTCGGAACGAAAGTCATGGAGTAGAGCTTGGGTCCAACTTTGGTCAATTGTTGATGGTCTGCGCTATTGTCCCAGTCTCCGTTGCCAGCTGCTGGACCCGAGGGGTCCCACGTCCAGAGATACACGGTGGTATCAGGAAAGGCATCTAAAATGCCCGAGAGTCCATTGTTTTGGATGCCGTCTTCGCTTTGATTCATATCGATGAACAAAGTCATTTCGGCATTCGCATCGGTTGGCGAAGGAAGGATGTAAGCCTTTTGGGCCGCCGCAGACCCGGTCAAAAGGAGAACGAGGACGAGGGAGGAAATTAACTTCTGCATCAGTTCAAGCGGTTGAATTCAAAGGTGTAAATGTTGGTCGGCGTTCCGTTGCAATCTCTGCGGTATTCGATGTTAAATGATTGATCAAATTCGCGCACCATGCCGCCTAAGTTGTAAACGAGGCTGTCGCCGTCTGTCATCAACTCCAAGTAAGTCGGATACAGGTCATCATCAAAGCTCCACGTCCCGCCTTCGCCGAAGTAGTTTTTGCCCATTTCGATGGCTATGTCGTACGTGAGATCTTCATTGAACGTCAATTGCAAGGGAGTGACGATGCCGTCTAAATAAAACATGCTTAAATCCCTGGTTTCTTTGACAGGGCTGTTCAGGTCCTGCTGAGTGAATGCTTGCAATTCCCATGTTCCAACGAGTCCTTTGACCTTGTCAAAAGCTTCGCCAAGTTCGCCATGGGTCTCAGGTTTGCAACCTGCGAACACCGTGCCTAAAGCGAGAGCCACGATTACGAGCGTGCGTGATGTGGATGGATGTGTTTTCATATCAATTAGGTGCTTAGAGGCAACCGCCTTCTTCGTTTAACTCAAACCCTTGAACTGTAGATTCTGTATTAGAAAACTGGAGGGACATACCGGGACAATCCCACGGTGCATTGCGAATGGTGATGTCCTCACCCATGGCACCGCGACGCAAGAGTTGATCTGTCCAATGGCCTTCGCATGCAGTTTCCTTCCGGTATTCTTCCCTCGCGGCAAGAATCACTTCGGCTGCAGTAGCTTCAGACGCCAAGTCATTATTGCCTGCACCAAAAGCGCGGGCTCGAATTGCATTGATGTCAGCAATGGCTGTTTCAAGGTCGCTGCCTAGTTCACCATAGCATTCTGCGCGCAGAAGGTGCAACATGGTCAGATGAACGAGCGGAACATTGAAGTACTCTTTTTCATTAAATCGGTTGATCAAAGCGCGTGTTCCAGGAGTGAGCCAGGCAGATCGTCCGTCACCGCCTCCCGAAAGGCTCATGAAAAATGCAAAGTCTTCACTGAAGGCGAGCTGTGGAGTTGGGTTGTTATCCGACCGCAAGTTGTCCCTGAACCAGGAACTGCGAAAATCAAAGGGCATACTGACAATGCCAAAGACGGTTTCAGGGTTGACGAGATCGGTTTCAAAACGGTCCAAGTCTTCATCCAACTCAAACGACCCAGAATTGATAACATCGGAAGCCAAGGAAGCGGCTTCCGCATATTCCCCCATGAGAAAATATACTTGCGCCAAATATCCGCGGGCGGCATGCTGGGTAGCATACACGCCGTTTTCAATGGGCAGGTTTTCTGCGGCAAACGTTAGGTCATCTATGACTTGGGCGTATACTTCTGCAACAGATGCACGAGGAAGTGGATCCTGCGTTGGGGCTATGCGCAAAGGCACACCGGGATGGCTGTTATCGGCGGTGTATCCATATGGACGGGCATAGAGTTTGACGGCTCCCCAATGGCAAATAGCCCGTATGAATCGGGCTTCTGCTTCCAATCGAATTTGATCTTGTTCATCTAAGTCTTGGACAATTTCAAAATTTTTGATTACGACATTGGATCGATAGATCGCGAAATAAAAGTCCGTGTAGATACCGCCGTTGATTCCAGTGAAAAACGTGGTCTCCCGGTTGTACACCGCTGTAAAGTCTAGGCTGTTGTCCGGTGCACCAAAATTAGGACCGCGCAGCTCGTTGACAATTTGAACACGTCCACCATACAGATTCGCGACAACGTCGTAATTGCTGACCAGCAATCGTTGAAGATCGTCAGCATTTTGAATGGCGTCTTCGGCTAAGATGACGTCACCGGGTTCAAACTCCAACAAATTGTCACAGGATGCGAGTCCCAGGACGAATCCTGCTGCAATGAAGATCGATTGAAATTTCATGGTTCCTGATTAAAAGTTAGTGGAGATGGACAAGGTGATAGCACGCTCTTGGGGAGGTGTTAAGTAGGTCACGTTCGGACTCATGTTGCGGTCCTGTGCATTTTCAAAATCACGAACTACTTCGGGATCGAGTCCAGGGAAGTTGGTGATCGTGAATACGTTCGTGGCGTTGAGGGAAATGCGGCAATTCTGGAGGTCGCTATCCTCAGACAGAGGAACATTGTAGCCCAAGGTCAAATTGCGAAGGCGCAAGTACGAGGCGTCAAAGATGAACAAGCTCGTATTCCACCAAGGGAAGCCTGAAGGTAAGCTGTAGGTAGTCTCATCCAGTGTCAGACGGGGATAAGTAGCCACATCACCCGGTTGCCTCCATCGATCGAGTTTTTCGTCGCGCATATTCCATCCAGTGACCACGCCCAGCTGCCGTTTGGCAGACGAGTCAAATATTTTAGCGCCAACGCTGAAGGTGGCGAGCGCACTAAGATCCCAGTTGCCGTATCGGAAGCTGTTGTTGATACCGCCGATCATGTCGGGTAAGCCATCGCCAACATATTTTCGAATGTCGTTGTTGTAATCGAATGTTTCGTTGCCTTCAAGGTCGAGGTAGACAGGAAGCCCCGTTTCGGGATCGACATGGCTGTGTTCTACAAGAAAGAAGGAGCCAACAGGTTGTCCAACAATGACCCGTGAATCATTGGTTCCACCGCTTACAGCGTCCGGGGTGTAATCTCCAATATTGATCAGCTCATTGTAATTCCGTGCGATGTTGAGGTCGGTATTCCACTGAAATTCGCCTGTGAGGTTGCGTGATTTGATGGTGAGTTCAACACCTCTGTTCAGGATGGTTCCAACGTTGTCCCAGAAATTGGTGAAGCCCGTGCTTGCTGGAGTACTCACATTCATCAGCACGTCTGTGGAATATTTGTGATAGAATGCAATTTCCGTGGTAATGCGGTCTTCCAACAATCCCATTTGGAGACTGGCGTCAATGGTCCGAGAGGTCTCCCAACGCAAGGTGGGGTTCTCTGGCTGAATCGGGTATAAGATAGAATCACCTGCATAGGTGGTGCCGTTATTGGCAGCTGAGTAGGTTCCAAATCGTGCATAGTCTGGCAGTGCAGCATTTCCAGTGAAGCCGATGCTCGAACGGAGCTTGAGGAAGCTGATGCGTTTGCTTTGAAACCAATCTTCATCCGAAATGACCCATCCTGCGGACAGAGAAGGGAAGAATCCATACCGATTTTCTCTGCCAAATCGAGAACTACCATCGATACGGGCGGTTGCCTGAAAGAAGTACCGGTCTTTGAGGCTGTAGTTCACTCGACCGAAGTACGATAAGAAACTGTGTTGTGAGGGAAGATTGACTTGGGTGTTAACATTGGCCGCGTCCTCTGAGAGCGAGTCGCTTTCAAAGATGGGACCTTCGACCTGCCCGTAAAAAAGGCTGTATCCATAATTGTTCGTTTGCTGGAATTCGCTGCCAACCAAAAAGTTAAGCGCTTGCGTATCGTCCAATTCCCAGCGGTAATCTGCCGTTGCGCTGTAGTTCCAATTTAATACGTAGTTGGCGTAACGATTGGCACTCCCCAGCTCGGTGGTGATGGAAAGTGCGCCTGGATTGAAGACGTCTTCCTTCAGGTGTAAATAATCGAATCCACCACTGACCTTAAGGTTCAGATTGGAGAGGGGAGAATAGATCAGCTGGGCGTTGCTAATCGATCGGTCTTCTGTGGTTTTCCACTTTTTTAGCTCACGGACAGCTACGGGGTTTTTGGTACCGCCCCACTCATCAAACCACAAGAAGTACTCACCCGCCTCGTGAGCAACGTTGCCATTGGCATCGTATTCTGTCTCATCGTATTGGACGGGATAGTAGGGCAACGCGTTCGACATGGCATCTCCTAAGCCACCAGACCAAGCAGCATCTATTCGGTTGTTCTCGCCTCGACTGAAGGACGAGCTCATCAACATTTTCCATTGCTTGTTCGGAGCAAAATCAAGGTTGACCCGTCCGCTTGTGCGATCGTAGCTATTCCCCAACAAATAGCTCTGGTTGTTGTCTTTCGCAATACCGACATACAGGTTGTACCGTTCACCTCCTTGGCGGACGCCGAAATTGACGGCGTTTTTGTTGCCAACACCGATCGATTGGTCCACCCAGTCCGTATTGGTCTGCATTGCCCTTAAATAGGCGTCTTTGCGCGTTTGAGGATCATCAGAGCTAGAAGTCATGTTGGGCAACCACACGTAGCCCGTGCCGCCATCGTTTTCCCATGCCTCTTGCCGCATTGTGAGGTAGGTTTCTGTGTCCATCATATTTGGACGGGTGGCTGCGGTGCCGATTCCGGCTCGGGTACTGAATTCGAACGATGTGCCTTTTTTGCCTCGTTTTGTCGTGATCAAAATCACTCCGTTGGCTCCCCGCGAGCCATAAATTCCGGTGGCCGCTGCATCTTTCAAAATCTCAACAGATTCAATGTCGTTCGGGTTAATCGCAGCGAGGGGATTGTTGTTCATGGCCCCTGAATTCCCCCGCAAGAAATATTCCTGGGTAATCGGAATGCCATCAACCACATAAAGTGGATCTCCCGCTGCAGATACAGATGCCACTCCGCGAACTCGAATCAAGGATGGTGCGCCTGCGATGCCAGAGGATTGGCTTACTTGAACACCCGCTGCTTGCCCTTGGAGTGCTGCTTCGAATGAAGGAGTTTGTATCCCTGTGATTTGTTTGGCGTTGACTTGGACAATGCTGCCTGTGACCTCTTTCTTCCGCTGCACCCCATAACCAACGACGACAACGTCGTCAATGAGCACCGCATCATCGGCGAGGGTGACATTCAAGACAATGCTGGCTGAGCCCATGGTGACTTGCTTGTTTTGAGCAATGTATCCAATGTAAGAAAACTGCACGGAGTGATTTCCAGGAGTAAGACTCAGCTCATAACGACCATTTCTATCAGTAAATTGGCCATTGATTCCATCTGCTACCACGGAGGCACCTGGCAATGGCGCACCATTGGAATCTTGAATGACGCCGCTAAGCGATTGGGCCTGTGCAAGGGCGACCCACAAACAGGCGGACATCAGGGTTAGTGCGTTTCTCATCATCAAAGGAAAGTTAGTAGGTCAAAATTAAGGCTGAGAAGGTGTGATTTCAACACGAAGTATGCGAGGACTTTTCAACGTTCATGCATAATATGCACTTGAGCGAAGTCAAATAACTCATTCCCAATAGCAAAAATCGAGTATATCCCGCTGGGAAGAACAGACAAATCTAGTTGGAGCCCCTGTCCATTTGACAGAATGGTGAACGATGCAGCGTCCATTATCAGGGCGCCTTTTGCGTCAAAGACACGAACCGCCTGCAATGCCTCAGGCTGATTGATTGCCCATTGCACCATTCCTGAAGTCGGATTGGGAAACGGGGCTGAGGAGGTTGCTGGTGCTTGCAAGGACTGCACGTGAGCAGGAAAATCAATTTCTTGGTCAACATAGACATGGTATTCACCCGGAGCAAAATCCATGAATGCATTAATATCATCGATCTGAAGCGGTTCCCCCGAAAAATAATCATACCATGTTCCTGCATGCTGAAAGCCGGGGATCATACTCAAATTTGTTACCTGAAAATTGGCGACTACAATGGCGTTCATTGATTCTCCATTGAGATGAAGGCGTTTGCCATACCCACCGACATCCCAATTAAAATTGGTGGTTTGAAACGGATCGGGATAGTCTGTTTTGAGCGTCGCTAAGCCGGAAATCACTTCGTGAATCCGGTATCGATTGGGGTCATCGCGGTAATCCCATCGAACAGGCTTGGAGGACGTTCTACAGTCTTCATTGATGGTCACCCCATCACTGCAGGTGTTGATGCTGTAATCGTATCCCAATTCCTCAAATTGCCAGAGTAATTTGGGCCCCGGCAATAGCAAGTTGAAGCATTGTATTGCCTCAATCCGCTTCAATGCAGTTGGCAAATCTGTCACTTGGTAGTCTCCATTTCCGTTTCCATATTCAAGGGACTTGTACATCAATCGTTCCTCATCGTGGCTTTCTGGATAAGAGACCACACCTGGATTTGCCATGGATTGGGTCTGGTAACTGGCCCAGTTCAAATTTGAAGCATACCCCATAGCCGCTTCACTGTAATCGTGAGATACGTTGGCCCAAACCATGAAGCCGTTGTTGACGAGGGCTTGGTTTTCGGATAAATCCACCCAATGCTCGAGGATCATATAAACCTCGTCATCCTCCTCCCATAGATGCTGAGCATACTCCGTGAGCAAATCAATTCGGGCTTGATCGTAGCCGGATACATTGCCAGGCGTCTGGGTCATTCCTTTCGAAAAATCGAGTCGGTAGCCGTCCACATGGTATTCATCGACCCAATACGACAGGGTTCGTTTCATGAAGTACTGGGTGGCTGCATTGTCATGGTTCCAATCGAAGAACCAGGACTCCGGACTGGGGGATACTTCATTGAACCAAGGATTGTTTGAAGCAGGTTGGAAGTTCGCTTCGTTCCAATAGAGTTTGAGGAAAGGGTTAGGATAATCGGCATGGTTTAACACCACATCCAAAATGACCGCTATCCCTCGATCATGGCAGGCATCGATGAGCGCCTTAAATGCTTCTTTGGTTCCATATGCCTTGTCCAATGCTTGATAAAAAGTCGGATTGTACCCCCAACTATCATTCCCATTGAACTCGTTGACGGGCATAAATTCAATGGCATTGATTCCCAGTCGCTCGAGATAATCGAGCGTATCAAGAATCGTTTGATAATTTCGTTCTTCTGTAAAGTCCCGAACCAGCAACTCATAAATGATCAGTGATTCTTTGCTCGGTCGATCGAAATTTGAATCGGTCCACGGAAACTCGGGTGCACCAGGCTGGAGAACGGAAACAGGGGTGTTTTCGGTCAGCATGTTAGGGAAAGAAAGCAAATTAGGGTAGGTCGTTTCGGGAATCCATTGGTCATTCCACGGATCCAGAACAACTTCAGTATAGGGGTCGGCCACGCGCATATCATCCGGCATGACGTGGTAGTGAAAACGATACGAAGCACCAGCTTCGAGGCCGTCGAGTTCAATCCAGTGCTTGTTGCCGTCCGGGGTTTGCGTCATTAAATAGTCAAAACTCAGCTGCCAATCATTGAAGTCTCCAACTACAAAAACGAATTCCTTGCCGGGGGCATGCAATTGTAGAAACGCACTGGTGCTGTTAGGGTAATGAATCCCATCTTCCGAGCCGGAAGGAGGCCAGCCCGTGATGGGGTCCTCAGGAAGCACCGTGATGGTGGCAACGTCCTGGGCTATCATACTGCCATTGTCGCCAACGAGTTCCAAATTGAACTGACCACCTGCAGTGGCTTCAAATTCATACGCCAGTTCTGTTCCCATGGTGGAGGCGGATTCAACGCCGTTCACAAGCAAGGTCAAATCACATGTTTCACTCGCTTGTCCCAAAATGGTGAGGGATTCTCCCAGGTCCAAAACAGCATAACCGTTTTCGGGGGTTTGCAAGGACGTACTGAACGAGCCGCTGCTGACTTCGAAGAAAATGTCCGAGCCATCTGCATTCCTTCCGACCAAGGAGCCGTTGCTGTTGCGAAAAACCATGGCAAGGCTTTCTATTGTTTCATTGGCATCCAGCTGATAATAGTCGGTCAACGTCAGGCCATTGAAATCAAAGCTGTGGATTCCCGCACCTTCAGGGTTCATGAGTGCATCCGCATCGGACGTGCCCCATGCAGTTTGAACATTTTGCCAATCACTGGGACCGCTGCTATTGCTTGTGATAACACCCGTGTGAATGTAGACGGGGATGACCCCTTCGAGTTCTCCATTTCCAAGGGCACTGTTGTAATAGAGCGTTACCTCATCTTCCATGGTAGGGAAGGCAGGTTCCGTCCATACGAGTTGGGCAGCACCGATGTTTGCTACGGCCAATAAAGTCGCGGAGAAAAGATGCTTGATTTGCATGCTGAGTTTATTGAATGATGAGCTTTCGTGCAATAGGATTACCATCTGGATATAGCAGGAGGTGATAGGTGCTAGATGGAAGATTAAGCAAAGATTGGTCACCAAATCCTGTCAATAGCAGTTGGCCAGACCCGCTCATAAGACTCCAGTCTGTGGCCATTGGAAATTTGATCTGACAAGGATGGTTGCAAGGATTGATTGGATTCCAGCTGTCCCAAAGTTCATCCTTGGCGGATGAATCGATGGAAGTGGCGACACCATTCGGCCCATTGGGCGTAGGACTGTTGCCAATGTTGTCATGAAACCAAATCCAATCGTCCGCGCCGTCTGTGGATCGTCCCCAGCTGGCATTTTCGGGAGCATTGGACCATTCAGCATCATCGATAACGCGCCACGCACCATCCTCTTGGTGCATAATGAACACTTCGTCGCCACCACCATTCAGGGTAAAGGAAGAGTGCAACGGTCCGTTTACGGGTTCATCATCGCACCAAATGAGCAAGTGTTGTCCAGGCTCCAACGTCACGCTTGGCAGCGGCCAGCGAGCGGGTTCCATTAACCGGTTGGTGATGTAATAATTCCCGACATTCATGGGAACGCTTCCATGGTTCAAAAGTTCCACCCAATCGCCGTAATGGCCTGAAGCATCCGCAATAACAGAATTGTTTACAGGCATGACTTCGTTGATCAAAAGAGGGATGGGCGATCCCGTATTCCAAATGCGTTGAGGCTCGCAGGGCGACGTGTTAAGCGCTCCTTCCGGATTCGTGAACGAGACCATCCAATGCACATCTGAGCCATTGTTCAGCGGAACCGAGGTACCCCATTCATGTCCGTGCTCATTGATTCCAATCAAATCCAAAGGGTGTTCGCTGGTCGAGCCGTCGATGTCCAATTCCAGTTCAAAAGCCCAAGACGTGAGTTCTTCATTTTCGGGAACCCAGCACTTCACTTGAATTGAATCGTTCAATCGTGGACCTTCTGCCCAGCATTGGACAGGGGGAGGGGCTGCTGTGATTTCGTCCGCCTGGATGTCGGCCCAAAACAACCGAGATGCCGCATAGCCATTCAGGGAATGGGCAACATGGGATCCCCATGGCTCGTCCATGGACTCCATAAAGTCTTGTAAACCGAAGGAATAGCTTGAAGAATAAAAGGTGTCGTTTTCGATGTGCGGTTCCAATAGACTGATAAGCCAATCACCCCGTTGATCGATCCAATCCTCCGTGTAATAGTTTTCCATCCACCAACGGATGTACCAGGTAAACCGATCCCGGTACTGCGGAACCTGGAGCAAACGACTGTACAAGGGGCGGTCGTTTCCCGTGGTCCAAGCGTAAATATCTTGCGTGGTCCATTCCCCAAACCACTGGATTCCCATGGTGTTATCCATGTCATACGGAATGTACATCAACCGGTGATCTGTCGATCGCTGGTAGAGGTAAAAATTATTTCGGTTTCCAATGTAATTGTCCCAGTGGCCAGAAAGAATTTCACCAGCGGCAATTTTGAGGTAAGCATCCACGTCAAAGATTCGCTCCAATGAACATGGCAGTTCATCCAATGCAGTATTGTTTAAGGCGTCAATGAATGCAGCCAATGCCGAGTAGTCATCATTGAGGTTGTTGGTCTTCAAGTCATATACACGTTGGTCAGACCAACTCGGCGTGAATTTGTACGCATCGGCATTGTTGCTAATGAAATTCAGATCAGCAGGATAAGTGCACTTCCAGAGGTTGCCATGGGCATGGTCAAATCGTTTTTCAAGCCATTCTCCGTCGATGTGTTCGATGTTGGCATAGACCCCATAAAACGTTCCGTTGATGTACAGGTTGACGTGCTGCACGCGTGAGACGGGGACACCAGCATCTCTCAAACACTCCCATGAAAGCCGCGACCTGATAACACTGGGATCGTTGTGTTCGCCGTTTAAATTTAATTTATCTAAACCGTTCCATTCTTGATCTGATTCGAATGTATCAAAGGAGATCTTAAATGATTTTTTCGGCGCTGCTCGCGAAGTGTTTCCCCGCAAACGGAAGCCCACATTTGCCAGGGTATCCGAACCGGCCAAGCTGGTGAAAATAAACGTCGCAGGGTGTTCTACGTCAGCGTACCAATTCTCCTCCTCAAACATCCATTCGATGGCGTCACCGCATGTTATGTGCACAGATGGAATTTCTTCACTTAAGAAGGCAGCACCATTATCAGGGTGGGTTAAGATTCCCAGCTCTTGTGCCATGGACGAGCAGAAGGTGAACACCGCAACGAATCCGATGAATCCTCGATACGTGCGTTGCTTAAGACTCAAGTTCATCGCGGTTGAAGCTGAAAAGCTGTGCGGGTTTGTGCATCACGCCTTGTTGTTTTTCGTCCAACGGAACCACGTGGCTCATCTTTTTGACATTTTTGCGAAAGTTTCTTTTGTCAAACTTCTTTTCAAGAACCACTTCATAAAGAGACTGTAGTTGACTGATGGTGAATTTTTTAGGCAGTAGTTCGAAGCTAATGTGTTGACTTTCTAATTGACTCTGCAAGGCATCGATTGCACCGGAGAGAATTTCATTGTGATCAAATGCGAGTTCTCCTATATCCTGCAGGTCAATCCAGTCAGCGCTGCCTGCAAAGGAAGCAGGTTTGGGATTGAAATCATGCAAACTCACCAGTCCAAAGTACCCCACGGTTACAACTCGTTGTTCCGGCTGGGTGCGGACGGACCGCAACCAGGCTCTGTCTTTCAAATCTTTCACCCGGTTGGGGTCACCAAAAGCATGAAACTGCTTGAGATAGACTCCATTCAGCTGAGTTAATTCGTACAAAACCCGAGCTGCAGCTTCGTCGAGGCCTTCATCCAGAAGGATCAAGTCACCGGGTAATTGGGACATGGGCTTTACGTTGCTGTCAGCGGGTTCCGTTCTCTTCTGATTGATTAACAAGACTTTGAGGCCTGCGTCATCGTAACCGAAAAGAACACAGTCTACAGACAAGTGCAGGGTCTCATTCTGTTGCATAGTGTCAAAAGTACAATAAAGCAGGGTGACGTTATTAGTGTATCTGTTACACTAAGTTTGTAAATGTGCTTTTAAACGTCTTATATTCGCTGCCGTTCAAATGAAGAACGATGGACTGATTCACATTGAAAGCATGAAGAAAATCGCGGTTTTGACTTCTGGAGGTGATTCTCCAGGGATGAATGCGGCCATCCGAGCGGTGGTCCGAACATCCGTGTACCATGGATGCGAGGCGGTAGGGGTATTTCAGGGGTACCAAGGACTCATTGATGGGGACTTTAAACGTCTCCACGTCCGTTCGGTGGCTAAAATCCTAGGCCGTGGAGGAACTATTCTGAAATCTGCCCGCTGCAAAAGTTTTCATTCAGTGGAAGGAAGAAGATTGGCTCACCAAGCCCTCTTGGAACATGAGGTGGATGCGCTTGTCGTAATTGGCGGCAATGGCACCTTTGAGGGGGCGATGCATTTTTGCAGAGAAACAGGATTTCCAATCATAGGTATACCTGGAACCATTGATAACGATTTATCTGGATCCGATTTTACCATTGGATTCGATACAGCGACCAATACGGTGGTGGAAGCAGTGGATAAGATCCGGGACACGGCAGACAGCCACAATCGCTTGTTTTTCGTAGAAGTGATGGGACGCGATAGCGGTTTCATCGCATTGCATTCCGGAATTGCCACAGGAGCTGTAGCGGTTATGACGCCAGAATCGGGTATTTCCATCAACGACTTGGTGGAGATTCTCAACAGCGGTCAAGCTTCCAATAAAACGTCCAGTATTGTGATTGTGGCGGAAGGTCATCCAGAAGGTGGTGCCTTTGAAATCGCAAAAAAGGTTCATGCGATTGATAACAAATACGAGACGCGCATAACGGTCCTCGGTCACCTTCAGAGAGGCGGCGATCCAAGCTGTGCGGATCGAGTGCTGGCCTCTCGTTTGGGTGTGGCAGCGGTTGAAGGATTGTTGTCTGGAAAACGAAATGTGATGGCGGGTGTGGTCAATGACCAACTGGTGTATTTCCCGTTTGAGGAAGTTATTGAGAATAAGTCTGCCTCACTAAAAGATGAAGTGAGGATTGCGAAAATTTTGTCTATTTAACCTACGGAAAAAAGAACTAAATGAAAAATGTAGCCATCAACGGCTTTGGCCGAATTGGAAGACTGGCGTTTCGTCAAATGCTGGATCGAGAGGATGTTCAAGTTGTTGCCATCAATGATTTGACTGATGTAGACACCCTTGCTCATTTGCTGAAGTACGATAGTATCCACGGTAAATTCAATGGTACAGTGGAAGTAGTCAACGGGCATCTGGTCGTGAATGGAACGACACGCCATATTACAGCTGAGCGGAATCCAGCGGAATTGCCTTGGGCCCAATTGAAGGTGGATGTTGTGGTAGAATCTACCGGGGTGTTTACGAGTGAAGAAAAGGCGGGATTGCATTTGGAGGCCGGAGCCGGTAAGGTGGTAATTTCTGCTCCTGCGAAGGGTTCGATGAAGACTGTCGTATTGGGGGTGAACGATGACATCTTGACCAGTGAGGATCGCATCGTTTCGAATGCGTCCTGCACGACCAATTGCCTTGCTCCGATGGCCAAGGTCTTGGATGATGCATTCGGTGTAGAACATGGATTGATTACCACCGTGCATGCGTACACAGCGGATCAGCGGCTCCAAGATTCTCCGCACAAAGACTTGCGCAGAGCGAGAGCCGCAGCCTTGTCAATGATTCCGACATCAACGGGAGCGGCGAAGGCAGTGGGTTTGGTTTTGCCACAATTAGCTGGAAAATTGGATGGATTGGCCATACGAGTTCCAACACCCACGGGTTCTGTAACGGATTTGACCGCAGTTCTCAATCGCGAGGTAACAGCGGAAGAGGTAAACAAGGCTATGAAGGATGCAGCGGAAGGACCGATGAAAGGTATTCTGGAGTACTCCACGGAACCGTTGGTTTCAGTTGATATTGTAGGAAATCCACACAGCTGCATTTTTGATTCAGACCTGACGCGATCCATGGGGAAAACAGTGAAAGTTTTCGGCTGGTACGATAATGAGGCGGGATACGCTACACGCGTTGCTGACTTAGTTGAGCGGCTGTAATAGCCTCTTTCGTTGTTTGGATTCTTCTTCACCAAAAACCGAGAAAATTTGAAGATTTTAGTAGCAGATAGTGGCTCGACGAAGTGCGATTGGATGATCATGGATGAGCACGGTAAGACGGAAGGAGAATTCCATACCATGGGTTTCAACCCCTACTTCCATAATGCCGATCTCGTTGAAGCGAAAATGCAAGACTCTACTGAGGCCGCTGCCATAGCGGAGGATGTAGTTAAGGTGTATTTTTATGGCGCTGGAAGCAGCTCCGAGCCGCTTTGCGCCGTGATTCGAGAAGGCCTTCAGCGAGTTTTCGTCAATGCTAAAGTGCATGTAGGGCACGATTTAGATGGTGCGGCGTACAGCACGTATTCGGGCGAACCGGCCATTACTTGCATTATCGGAACAGGTTCTAATTCTTGTTTTTTTGACGGTCATGTCACGAGCGAGGAAGTGCCAGCCTTGGCCTACATCCTAGGGGATGAGGCAAGTGGGTCTTGGTTTGGTAAACGACTTCTTGCCTTGCACCTATACCATAAGTTGGACCCTATGGTCGAGGCTGATTTCAATGCGACGTTTAATTTCTCAAAAGACGATATTGTCAACCGAGTCTACAAAGAGCCCAACGCCAATGTCTTTCTGGCTTCTTTTATGACGTTCCTGGGTCGGCACCGAGAGGTTCCGCAAGTGATTTCGCTTTTAGAAGAGGGCTTCCAGTCCTTTGTGGATGTGCACGTGAAGTGTTACAAAAACTACCGGGAGGTTCCCATTCATTTCGTTGGTTCTGTTGCTTTTCACTTCCAAGATGTGCTTTGCCATGTTTGCGAACGCGAGGGGATTCGCGTGGGAAAGATCATCAAACGACCAGTTGATGGATTGGCAGATTACCACGTAAAATACATTTTAAACGACTGATAACATGGTGTTTCAAGCTTGTATATTTGATTTGGATGGAGTCATTGTTGACACAGCAGCCCATCATTTTGTAGCTTGGAATAGATTGGCGGAGGAATTGGGCGTGCCATTTAGCCATGAAGACAACGAACGCCTCAAAGGAGTGTCTCGGGTTGACAGTCTAGAGTACATACTCAGAAAAGGAGGGCTCATTCTTGATCCAGCGACCAAATTGAAGCTCATGGATCGAAAGAATACGCATTATCTGCAACTCGCAGATCAAACGCAGCCCAAAGATGCCTTGCCGGGTGTAAGAGATTTGTTGCATGAACTTAGAGCAAAGAGGATCAAGATAGCCTTAGGCTCTTCTTCTAAGAATGCAACGATGATCTTGGAACGACTCGAGTTGTTGGATGCGTTTGACGCGTTGGTGGACGGAAATCACATCACGTTGTCGAAGCCCGACCCTGAAGTCTTTCTCATGGCAGCTAAATCGCTGGGTGCGAATCCACCTGAATGCATCGTATTCGAGGACGCTCAGTCTGGAATTGATGCAGCGCGTGCAGGTGGTTTTGAGGTTGTAGGGGTAGGCAATGCCTCTGAATTGTCCGGTGCGAGATATGTGATACCTGGCTTTGAGGGCAGGACGTGGGATCATATCCTTGAAGGGTTCAACCCTTAAGTTTGCACATATGTCAGGCGTAATCGATTCATGGAATTTAGGCTGTTCGGGCTGGAATCATGGCACGGATGTGGAATCCTTTGAATCTATTTTGTCCATTGGCAATGGACGCTTTGGACAACGCGCGAATTTTGAGGAAGGTTTTTCAGGCACATCGCTGAGAGGGTCTTACCTCGGCGGAGTGTACTACCCGGACAAGACGAAGGTAGGATGGTGGAAAAATGGGTATCCCGAATTTTTCGCCAAGGTGTTGAATTCAACAAATTGGATTGACATAGGAGTGAAGGTCAACGGTGAGGTCCTTGACTTGTATACGGCGAAGTCCGTCGATCACTTTGAATGGGGGATGAACATGAAGGAAGGCGTATTGCGCAGAGAATTCAAGTTGACCATGTCGAACGGCTCGGGTGTTGCTGTTCGCGCAGAACGGTTTTGTTCCATGGCCCAGCCAGAGTTGGGGTGTTTGCGCTACGCAATTCAAGCTGCGAATTGCTCCGTCGAAGTCTCGTCGGCACTTGACGCAGCGGTCAAAAACGAAGATTCCAATTGGGATGATCAATTTTGGTCCATTTCTGCGGTGGAATCTAAAGGGGAGGGATTGGCTTCAATTGAAGCATCGACTCAAAAATCAGATTTTGGAGTGTGCTTCTCAATGTGGACAGGTGCAACGATTGCTTCCAACCAGGGAGAGTTCCAAAGGTTGTTGTCGGGAACTTCCTTTAAATCTGATTTCAAAACAGGCTATGTGTATGCGCATGACTTGAAGAAAGGAGAATGGCTTGAAGTGGAAAAGTATGTCGGCATTACCACGACGGTTCGCCATCCGAAATCGAAGCTTCGTTCTTTGTCAGATGAGCACGCAGCGCGCGCTCAAAAAACGGGATGGGCATTAAACCTGGAGGAACACAAAGCTGCTTGGGATTCGATTTGGCGTCAGGCCGATATCGTCATCGAGGGAGACGTGGCTTCACAGCAAGCGATTCGGTTCAATATTTTTCAATTAAATCAAACCTACCGAGGGGATGATCCTCGGCTCAACATAGGGCCGAAGGGGTTCACTGGAGAAAAATATGGGGGAGCGAGCTATTGGGATACCGAAGCCTACTGTTTGCCTTTTTATTTAGCTGGGCATTCCGCTTCGGTTGCAAGGCAATTGTTGCTTTATCGGTATCGACATTTGGATAAAGCGATTGAAAATGCCGTAAAACTTGGTTTTGACAAAGGTGCTGCACTGTATCCAATGGTGACCATGAACGGTGAGGAATGCCACAATGAGTGGGAAATCACTTTCGAGGAAATTCACCGCAACGGGGCCATGTCCTATGCCATTTGGAACTATGTCAACTACACTGGAGACGAAGACTACTTGCGGACCAATGGTTTCGCTGTATTGCTGGCCGTCGCAAGGTTCTGGCAACAGCGTGTTCAATGGTCAGAACACCGAAAGGCGTATGTCATGCTGGGTGTTACAGGTCCGAACGAATACGAGAACAACGTCAACAACAATTGGTACACGAATTACATTGCGGCATGGTGCATGCGATATGCCCGAGAAGTGGCAGATTGGATAAAAGTTCACCACCCCGCTGATTGGGAAAGGCTCTCTATTGAATACGCTATCGATGAATCCCACGTTTTCCAAGACTGGGTTACCATCCCCGATCAAATGTACTTTCCGAGACTGGAAGGAACTCGCGTGTTTTTGCAACAAGATGGGTTTTTGGATAAAGAGCAGCTAACAGTTGCCGACTTACCTGCGTCTCAACGTCCTATCAATCAGAAGTGGAGCTGGGATCGAATCTTGCGCTCGGTGTTCATTAAACAGGCAGATGTTCTTCAGGGAATGTATTTCTTTGGAGGCAATTTTGACACTGAAACGCTTGCAGAAAATTATGATTTCTACGAGCCCAAAACGGTCCATGAGTCCAGTTTATCTCCTTGCGTTCACGCTATTCTCGCCGCGAGACTAAGTCGCATGGAGGAAGCTTACGGGCATTATTTGCGCACTTCTCGGTTGGATTTAGACGATTACAACAAGGAGGTGCATGAGGGTTTGCACATTACGTCGATGGCGGGCACCTGGCTCTCGGTCGTGGAAGGGTTTGGCGGCTTTGCTGTGAAAAACGACAAGCCTCATTTTAATGGTCAATTGCCTCCAGCATGGAGCGGGCTTACATTCAAGATCAATTTTCGCAATCGGCTTTTGGAAGTGGATATTCGAGGGAATCAAACAACCGTCGACCTGTGTTCTGGGGAGGCACTCGAAGTAGTGATCAATGGCAAGGACACCTTATTGCGTCCCCGCCACTGATTGACAAAATCATTCAGGATCACTCAATCCCCACATGCTGTTCTCCTGTCCTGGCGTACCACCTGGGATGAGAGAAAACGTCCATGAATCAGGTGCATTATTGGGGAGTCCGGCGTCCATCCACTCGAGGCTGGGTCCACTTCCATCCGGTTCAGGAACCCACCCATCATTGTCTTCATACGACACAGAGGCGATGACTGTGCCATCAGGGGCACGAACTTCAATGGTTTCGCCCGTGTTATTCAAGCTCTGTCCGCTGTTCCATTGACGGGCAAACGCTGAACTAGGTAATACCGTTGCAAGCGAATCCAGGTTTCGAGCGACCGTGAAATACCCCATAGTCGGCAGGGTGTCGGTCCCTTGAAACGTTAGCTCCACCGCATTGTTCAGGCTCCACTGGGCTAGGGAAAGCGGATAAGGGTTGGGATTGTACAATTCCAGGAACTCCCAATCACTGTCATTTCCTTGAGAGGAATGGGGATTGTAGTGAATCTCAGAGATGTAAATAGAAGGATAAGCTGATGTCGCTTCTTCACAGCTGTCGCCATAATGAATGAGAAGGACCAATAAGTCGTCCAAATCGACCACAAAATCTCCGTTGATGTCTGCCGGGCAATCTGCTTGACTCCATGTGACATTGGCCATTGCGATCATGGCGATCTGGGCGGCTAACCCCTTCATTTTTCTCCTCATGCGTTCTTTGTTTATCGTCCAAAAGAACAGAGGAAAAAAGCAGGAAATTAGGGGTTATTGCAATTGAGGCTCCTTAGTTTAAACCTGTAGATCAAGGAAAACAGGACAATGATCGGATCCCACAACATCGGCATGAATTTTCACGGAATCAACCCGGTCCATTAACCGCTCACTCACCAGCATGTAATCAAGGCGCCAGCCTACGTTTTTTTCGCGTGCGCCACCCCGGTAACTCCACCAAGAATATCCCACTTCATTTGGATGCTTCCTGCGCCAGGAATCACAGAGTTTTCCCTCTTCTAACAACCGAGACATGCCATCGATCTCATCCTGCGTGTAACCCGGAGTTTTGTTGTAGTTCGCTTTGGGACGCGCTAAATCAATGGCCTGATGAGCGACATTTAAATCCCCTGTGCACACGACCGGTTTCGAGGCGTCTAGCTTTTGGATGAAATCAATGAACGCCAGGTCCCATTCCTTGCGAAAAGGAAGTCGTTTCAGACCTGACGATGAGTTGGGAGTATACACCGTGACGAAGTGAAAGGCTTCGAACTCCGCGTGCAGGACGCGGCCCTCATCGTCTAATCCCTGCACGCCTATGCCGGCATTCACTTGCAGAGGCTCAACCTTAGAGAGTATGGCCGTTCCTGAGTATCCTTTCTTGATGGCCGAGCTCGAGTACATGTGATAATCTTCCAAGCCGGACAATCCAAAAAGCGCTTCCCGAACTTGATCGTCTTGTGCTTTGGTCTCTTGCAACCCAATCACATCGGCATCGAGTTTCTGAAGGATTTGACCAAAGTCTTTTTTGACGATGGCGCGTATGCCATTCACATTCCAGGTCAATAATTTCATATAGGAGGGAGTTTGTCGGGACGCACTAACCAAGATTGAATTGCAGCAAGTGCTCCGTTGAGTTCGCCTTCATACAGGTGCGTACCATATTCCATCAAATGCGATAAATACGTTGCTGTGTCGCCGAATTCACGTGCCTGCTCCATGTTGATGAAGTGCTGTTCGTCTGTACAAGGATGAATGTGCGTGAGTATAAAATGTTTGCGCTCGGCACAGAATCCAACAATGCACATGCCGTCTAAATCATGTCCGAGTTCCAGAATCCATGGCATATGGAGAAAGCGATCCTTCCACAAGGGCATGTAACCCATGCTGAAGTAGGGGTAGAACCATGATTTCGAGGTGACAGCCTCTGTCTCAAAGGCCTTTTGCAATTCGTTCATGGCATTTCTTAAGCCATGCGCAATGGTTTGTTCTGGATCAAAATTGGTGTATTTACCCCATCGTTTACTCGGGGTGTAGTACTCCATGTCACCCAAGGCTAATTTGTAGTCAAACCGGGAAGGCTGATCTAAAACGTATCCTGGATAATACCATTTGCGCCCAGAAAATGAACCATATTCAATTTCCTTGAGCATGGTGTAGACACCTAAGCTATGTGCCCGGTATTCATCGTCAAAAAGCGCTAGGAGAGAGGCCATAGACCGTTCTCCTAAATCAAAAAATGAAACGGCAATCAATCGGTCACCGTCGTAGACACATACTTCTTGGGTGTCAAAGACGGTAGAGTGAAACCCGGCATGTAAGTATTCATCCAGCGTTTCGTGGATGAATCCTTTGAATCGATTCTTGTGCTGATCATAAAGCCGTTGCCGGCTTTGACTCACTTTGGCAGGTCCGATAGCCACCGTAAAGCGCTGCTCAACTCTTCGCTTGATTTTACGTTGGGACTTGCTCAAGGCATGCTTTGCCAGTTCAAGACGAATATTGACTACAGAAAAAACGTTTGCTTCAATGCAGAGCAAGTCCATTTTGTACAACATCACCGAACCTCGAAACCAGCCGGAGGCCAGGTACTGATCGTACCGGGCGTGCGTCAGTTTACGCGGAAAGTGGGTCTGTACGAGCAAAATTCGAAGGTCGTTTTGCTGAATTAGTCTTTGGCTGCGTTCATCAGTTCCTTCAGCCCTCCGACGCTGCTCATCAAGCCACTCGCTTCATAGGGCATGAAGACGGTTTTGCTTCCAGCACCTCCATCCTTCAAAACTGCTTCGATGGTATCAATGTACTTGATGGCAATTAAGTATTGGGTGGGGTCGGCTTTTGTGTCAGCAACAGCATTGGCAATTTTGCGAATGGCCTCCGCTTCTGCCTCTGCTATTTGAAGGCGAGCGTTAGCATCTCCTTCGGCTTGTAGAATTTTGGCTTGCCTTTGACCTTCTGCTTGGTTGATATCTGCTCCTTTGCGGCCTTCAGCCTCAAGAATAGCTGCCTTTTTCGTTCCCTCCGCGTCAATGATTTGTGCTCGCCTTGTTCGTTCTGCCCGCATTTGCTTCTCCATGGCCTCTTTGATATCCTTGGGAGGATTGATGTCCTGAAGTTCCACGCGGTTGACCTTCACTCCCCATTTATTGGTGGCCTCATCCAATATCGCTCGAAGTTTCATGTTAATGGTGTCCCGTGAGGTCAAGCATTCATCCAGCTCCAACTCACCGATCACATTTCGCAGTGTTGTCTGCGTCAATTTCTCAATCGCATTGGGCAAATTGTTGATTTCGTAGACGGCCTTTACAGGATCAATGATTTGAAAATAGATCAGCGCATTGATTTCAGTAACGACATTGTCCTTCGTAATAACACCCTGCTTCGGGAAGTCAAACACTGTTTCTCTTTGGTCGACGCGGTCCCTTAATTTATACTGAGTGATTTTGACACCGTTTGGCCGCTCTGCCACTGCGCGCATGGCAATTTCACGGGGCCGATCAATAAGTGGAATGATGATATTGATGCCTGCGTTCAGTGTCGTCCGGTACTTTCCCAATCGTTCGATGACCATGGCTTCGCTCTGTCGGATAATCCGAACGCCTTTGACAATAATGACGGCTGTAAAAAGGAAAAAAATGGTAGCTAAGACTCCTGTTGCGGTCATGGGGTGGTTGTTTGAGGGTGTAATGAGACGATTAATGTATTGCTGTCTACGCGGTGAATCCATACAACTGAACCAGGAGCCAGGGATTTAGCCTGCTCCCGATCAACTAGTTTGGCACGCCAATCATCCCCATCTATCTTGCATCGACCCAATCCGGTTTGTGGATTAAAAGCTTTCGTAATCGTGCATTCTTGCCCAATTAAAGCTTCGACTCCCGAAAGGCGTTCGTTTCCATTGAATCCGAGCTTGAGCGCAAAAGGGCGGAGAAACAGGAAGGCCAGCAAGCCGGTGAGCCCTGCGATGGTAATTTCCCATTCAAACCCCAACTCAAAATAGGCGGCAATGGCTCCACCAAAACTACCGAGGCCTAAACAGGCCAAGACGAACCCTGGAACGAACACTTCCAATACGAGGAGGATCAAGCCTCCAGCGATCCATATTTGCCAGACTTCCCAATGCATGCAACGAAGTTATGAATCAAATCGGATGTCTTTACCAATGGACTCACAGATCTGGTTATGAACTTGGATCACCTGATTCAATAGAGCATCCTCTGGAGCGTTGTGAAGGATGAAGTCGGCTTTCTTTCTACGCTCTTCATCGGTCCATTGCATGCGGATTCGATTTTCCACCTCGTGCACTGATATGCCCAGTCTCACTGCAGCGCGCTGGGCTCTAAGGGCAATGGGTGCTTCAACGGCAATAACCGCGTGGCAATCTCTATAACTGTCGCTCTCCAATAGAATTGCTGCTTCACGCAGCACAAAAGGGGATTGTTGATTTGTGCTTTGGGCACTATGCCAGTGGCGAAAAGCGGTTCCGACGCGAGGGTGGATTTGTGCGTTGAGCAACGCCAAGGCCGATGAATCGTCAAAGACAATCCGGGCCAACGCGGCTCGATTCACGTCCACTAATTTCCCTTCTTTCCATCTTCCACAGTCTGTTCCGAATTGATCGACCACCCACTTGCGCAATTCCAAGTCGCTAGGATAGAGGCCTTTCGCCACTTCATCGGCATTGAATGTCGGAACGTTCATGGAGCTGAAAATGGCAGACACCAGCGATTTACCGCTGCCGATGCCGCCTGTAATTCCCACAACGGGCAAAAGCTCCGGTTTCTTTGTGGATAAAACACCCATGGTACAAAGGTGAATCAAAACCCCGAAAAACAGACCTTTACACCATGGAACATTTAATCGCCCCATCCATTCTGGCAGCAGACTTCGCGAATCTTCAACGGGATGTTGAATTGGTTAATGCCTCAGAAGCAGATTGGTTTCACTTGGACGTCATGGACGGCGTTTTTGTACCCAACATTAGCTTTGGTATGCCAGTCATTAAGGCCATTGCACATCACGCGAAGAAACCACTGGATGTTCATTTGATGATCATAGATCCCGATCGTTATGTCCAGGATTTCTGTGATCTGGGGGCAGATGTCCTCACGGTTCATTACGAGGCCTGCAACCATTTACATCGGACCTTGTCGGCCATTCGAAGCCTCGGTATGAAGGCGGGCGTCGCGTTGAATCCTCATACCTCTGTGAAGGTTTTGCAGGATGTGTTGCACGAGGTGGATTTGGTATGTCTTATGTCTGTGAACCCTGGTTTTGGCGGGCAATCTTTTATAGAACATACGTACAGTAAAGTGCGGGAACTACGCGCAATGACGACCGGTGTTAATGATGCTTTACTTATTGAAATCGACGGTGGAGTGGGGAAGGGCAACTGGCAAAAACTTGTAGAGGCAGGAGCGGATGTGTTGGTGGCAGGATCGTCAACATTCAATGCGCCTGACCCTCAGGTGGCTATTCGAGAAATGAAGGGCATGTGAGCTTGTCACGCCTCGATTTCTGCAGTCAAATCGGCCTCGAGTAAGCCTGTACATTTGGGCTCGAGTTCGTCGTACGTGCCGCTCATTACAGCGCATTTGCCCTTAAAATGCACCATGAGCGCGCATTGTTCAGCTTGCATTGCATCATGATTACAAACGGCAACCAGCATATTGATCACGTGGTCAAACGTGTTATGCTCATCATTGTATAAGACCAAGTTGAATCCTTCACTCTCCAAAGTGTCGAGCAAGGAATCACTTACAACTTGCTCCTCCGTCGAAGTCTCGAGCTTGGGAGTGTCATAGCGTAAAAATGTGCTGAGCGAATGAAAAGCATCCATAATGCGAAAATAAGAGAATGCCCCCATATTCATTGCACTGAATGAACAAAAGCACGGATGAGGGGTTTTAATCGCATGGAAAGAGCAAAACTTTTACTAGTGAATTCAGAATCCAACAATTCGGTCCATTCCGTATTGTCAGAACAAGGGTATCAGGTACAGCTTGCTAGTACGCCAGAAGATACAATTCTTTCGATTTTGGAGGGAGATCCCAAGGTGGTGATTTGGTCTGAGGGTTTGGATCATTTGACGGAATGGCAGCGGGTTAAGGCTGCCCTTGAAGCTCGAACTCCATTCTTGTCTGTCTCCACGAAATGGACGCATACAGAGGATAAGTCGCTTGCCAAAGCCGAAGAGCCTTTTAGCTTGGATGAAAGCCTACCGGTTACTAACGCAGAAGGACTTCTTTCTCGCTTGCAGTCCATTGCTCTTCAACCTGCTCAAAACCAGCACTTTTACACCAAGGTAGGTAACAAACTACGCAGGATAAATCTTTCGGACATTCGGTACATTCAAGTAGAAGGAAAGTACAGCGCGATCCAGCTTGAGAGTCGGCAGTACCATGTGAAGGCATCGTTAAAAGACCTGCTCATCATTCTTGCTTCAACCGATTTCGTTCGCGTTAGCCGCAATTACGTCGTCAATTTGAATCACATCAATCACATTGATGTCTACCAAAGCACCGTGCACATTGGTGGAGAAGATGTACCAGTAAGCCGAACATACAAAGACAACCTGATGAAAAATGTGCGCCTACTTTAAAAGGTAAATTCATTTAATTCGAGGCGCTAGGAGTTAGATTTGCTGCCATGGGAAATCCGGAAATGGTGCAAGACGGGACGGAGAAGCGTCCCCTTCATTTTATAGAACAAAAGATTGAGGCGGACATCGCCGCTGGAAAGCACGGAGGTGCGGTTTTGACTAGGTTTCCTCCCGAGCCCAATGGCTACCTGCACATCGGACATGCCAAAGCCATTTGCGTCAGCTTTGGCCTTGCGAAAAAGTACGGGGGCAAAACGAACCTTCGCTTTGACGACACCAACCCAGAAAAGGAGAGCACAGAATACGTAGATGCCATTCGGAAGGACATTTCTTGGTTGCAATTTGAATGGAATGGAGGGGAGTACTACACCAGTGATTATTTCTCTCAGCTATATGATTTTGCTTGTCAATTGATTGCACAGGGCAAAGCATACGTGGATGAACAATCGGCAGAGGAGATGGCCGCTCAAAAAGGTGCTCCGGGTGTCCCAGGCACGAACAGTCCCTTTCGAGACAGAAGTCCAGAGGAAAACCTCCGCTTATTCAATGAAATGAAGGAGGGGCAATGCCAAGAGGGATCGCGGGTGTTGAGGGCTAAAATCGACATGGCCCATGACAACATGTTGATGCGGGATCCCATCATTTATCGCATCAAATTTGTAGAGCACCATCGAACAGGGACGGATTGGGTGATTTATCCGATGTATGATTTTGCACACGGACAATCGGATTCGATTGAGAACATTACGCATAGCTTGTGTTCACTAGAGTTTGAGAATCATCGTCCCTTGTACAATTGGTTCATTCAGACACTGGACATTTACCCAACCGAGCAAACTGAATTCGCTCGACTCAACTTGAGTTACACGATCATGTCCAAGCGAAAGTTGCTGCGCTTGGTCGAAGAAGGGGTGGTGGATGGTTGGGATGATCCTCGGATGCCGACCATTTCCGGATTGAGAAGAAGGGGATACACACCTGAGAGTATTCGCGTTTTTGCTGATCGCGTAGGTGTGGCTAAGCGGAACAATGTCATTGATGTCAGCTTATTGGAATGGTCATTGAGAGACGACTTAAATCGCCGCGCGCCACGAGTAATGGCGGTGCTTAATCCCATCAAATTGGTGGTCTTGAATTATCCTGAAGGTGAAAATGAATGGCTGGAAACGGTGAACAACCCCGAAGATGAAACTGCGGGCAATCGGGAGATTCCCTTTGGAAGGGAGCTTTGGATGGAAGCTGATGACTTTAAGGTAGAAGCCAACAAGAAGTGGTTTCGATTGGCTCCGGGCAAAGTCGTGCGTCTCAAATCCGCCTATATCGTGGAATACGTCAATCACTTGACGGATGAGTCGGGCAATGTCACAGAGGTACATGTAAACTACATCCCGAATAGTCGAAGCGGTCAAGATGTGTCAGGCGTGAAAGCCAAAGGCACATTGCATTGGGTTTCCCAGTCGCATGCAATCGATGCCGAGGTGCGATTGTATGATCGCCTTTTCAACGAGTCTAATCCGGAGGCTTCAGGAGATTTTATGGATGCACTGAATGAGGATAGCCTTCAAATCAAGCCAAATTGTAAAATAGAGCCTTCTCTGGCCCAGGCAGGAGAGGGTGTCGTTTACCAGTTCACACGACTGGGATATTTTACCGTAGACTCGAAGTACAGTGCTCCTGGCGCTCTCGTGTTCAACAGAGCTGTGACGCTGAAGGACGGTTGGAAGGGTTAGTGGTCCGCTGCTGATAGCCCCATTTCAGCTGCCAACTCAAACATCAATGCTTTTGCAGCCGATGGTTCATTTGGGATTTTACCGTCCAGGATGGCTTCTTTGATGGCATTTTTTAAGTCGCCAATCGGCTTGCTCGGGGGAATACCGAATATTGCCATGATCTCCTCTCCGGATACAGGAGGCTGAAAATTGCGGAGATGATCTTTTTCTTCCACGTCACGCAACTTCTCCATCACGACATCGTAATTCGCCAGGTATCGTTTGACGCGAGATTCATTTTTGGACGTGATGTCTGCGCGGCATAAAATCATGAGCGCATCGATGTCGTCGCCTGCGTCGAACAAAAGCCTCCGCACGGCACTATCGGTGATTTGATTTTTAGTCAACGCGATGGGACGTAGATGCAAGAGGACGAGCTTTTGCACAAACTTCATTTTCTGATCCAGGGGCAACTTCATGCGCTTAAAAATCTTCGGAACCATTCTGGCTCCGCGGTCTTCATGGCCGTGGAAGGTCCATCCGTGATTTTTCTGAAAACGTTTCGTAGCTGGTTTGGCGATGTCGTGCAATATAGCCGCCCACCTCAACCAGAGATCATCGGACACTTGGGCTACATTATCCAAAACTTCCAACGTGTGGTAGAAGTTGTCTTTGTGGCCAATTCCGTCTTTCACTTCGGCGCCCTTGAGAGCTGTCATTTCCGGGAACACGATTTCCAAGAGCCCGCATTTATCGAGCAACTTGAATCCGATGGATGGACGGGTGCTTAAGATGATTTTATGCAGTTCTGTATGGATTCGCTCTTGGGTGATAATTTCAAGGCGATGCGCGTTCTTTCGAATGGACTCCAGATTGGAATCAGTGATTCTAAAATTGAGTTGGGTTGCAAATCGAATCGCACGCAGCATGCGAAGGGGATCGTCGCCAAATGTGATATCCGGATCAAGAGGCGTTTGAATGCACCTGTCTTCTAAATCTCGCATGCCGCCAAAGGGGTCAATCAAGTCGCCAAATGAATCGGCGTTCAAGCTCAAAGCCAAGGCATTGATCGTAAAGTCACGGCGGTTTTGATCATCCTCGATCGTTCCGTCCTCGACAATGGGGTTCCGGCTGCCTCTCTCATAGGACTCTTTGCGGGCCCCTACAAATTCGACTTCCCAGTCGTTGTAGCGGAACATGGCGGTGCCAAAATTCTTGAAGACCGTCACTTTTCCTGCATTGAGCGCTTCAGACGATTTCTTGGCAAGTTCAATGCCGCTGCCTTCAACAACCACATCAATGTCCTTGCATCTCCTCTGGAGCATCAAATCCCGAACAAACCCGCCAATGGCAAAGGCATGCCTCCCTTCCGCATCTGCGATTTCTCCGATGGTTTTGAACAAAGGATGATTAAGGTGAGCTGCGTAATTCATCAGGTTGTTGGAATCACCGGTAAAGGTACTTCGATTCATTCAAGGTTAGCTTCGAAGGATTTCGATTCGGCCATGTTCGTCGAAGCGAACGAGCATCGACGGACGTCCAACTTGGGCGACGGAGCCTTTATATTGAGCACAATAGTCGACTTGACTTTTTAATTGCGGATGCACGTCATCCCATTTCACAGCCGCTGGCTGGCCTGTTATATTGGCGCTCGTGGAGGCCATTGGTCGACCCAACCCTTGAATTAAAAATTGCAGATAAGGATCTTGGACTAAGCGCACGGCGATCGAACCATTGGAGCGGACCATGCCCGGTGCAAATTCAAAAGGGCTTTGCTTCGATAATTGACCGACCAGTGTAATAGGCCGGTCACTTACCTCCAATAGTTCCCAAGCCGCATCAGGCAATTGCGGGAGCAATTGCTCTAATAAGCGCTCTGAATCAATGAGCATAAGCAGCGAATCTTTCGGATCACGGCCTTTCAACTCAAAAATCTTCGATACGGCCGCAGCATCCATTGAGTCGGCGGCAAGGCCCCAAACGGTGTCTGTGGAGTGAAGAGCCACACCGCCACTACGAAGCGCACGAACCGTTTCAACCGCATCCGCATGCCAAGGTTGTTTTCGCTTAGCCATGGACTCTGTTTTCTGTAATCCAGTGATCAACGGCTTGTTGGATTTCGGCTTCTAACGCGTCAGTTTCCTGCATCACAAAGGACTGACCCGTCACTTGCTCATACAATCCGATGTACCGTTTGCTTACTTTCTCCACAAATTCTGTGGGCAATGAAGGAACCGTTTGGCCATCAAGCCCCATAAAGTCCTGCTGCATGAGCCATTCACGAACGAACTCTTTGCTGAGTTGCTTTTGATTTTCATTCTCTGCTTGTCGCTGCTCGTATCCTTCTTGGATGAAATAGCGCGAACTGTCCGGGGTGTGGATTTCATCGATTAGAATCAAGTGTCCATCCTTGAGTCCAAATTCATACTTGGTGTCCACCAGGATTAGACCGCGCTCGGATGCCAACGCTGTACCCCGATCGAAAAGTGCCCTAGTGGCAGATTCCAACTGGGCATAGAGCTCAGGTGAAACGAGGCCTCTCTCTACTATTTCCTCTTTGCTGATGTCTTCATCGTGTCCCTCGTCCGCTTTTGTTGCAGGCGTGATGATGGGTGAAGGAAATCGGTCGTGCTCCTTCATTCCATCGGGCAATGATACTCCGCAGAGGATTCGCTTGCCCGACTTGTACGTGCGCCAGGCATGACCCGTTAAATAGCCGCGAATCACCATTTCAAGTCGAATGGGCTCACATTTGTGACCAATGGTGACCTGTGGATGGGGAGTGGCTAATTTCCAGGTAGGGATGATGTCTGATACGGCATCGAGGAAATAGCTCGCAATGCCATTCAGAACCTGGCCTTTGAACGGGATGGGCTGAGGTAAGACCACGTCAAAGGCACTGATTCGATCTGAAACGACAGCGACAATGAGGTCATCATTCAAGGTATACATATCCCTTACCTTGCCGTGATAAGCCTCGGTTTGGTTCAGGAATTTAAAATCTGTGTGGAACAAATGCTTACTCATGAGGACGAAGAATCGGATGGCAAATTTGCCGAGTGAACAGAGGAGGAGGGTTCAGGTTCTGCCTTTTCAAATGCTTGGATTACCGCTTTGACCAATCGGTGCCGAATCACGTCGCTTCCGTCCAATTCAATGAACGATATACCGGGAATTCCCGTCAGAAACCGATGGGCATATTTCAATCCAGAGGCTTGTTTTCGGGGAAGGTCAATCTGGGTGGCGTCCCCGGTAATTACAAACTTGGCATCCTTGCCCATGCGGGTCAAAAACATTTTGATTTGAGCGACTGTGGTATTCTGAGCTTCGTCGAGAATAACAAAGGCTTTATCCAAGGTGCGTCCACGCATAAAGGCCAAAGGAGCTATTTCAATGACTCCTTTTTCTAAGTAATCCGCCACTTTGTCAAAGGGCAACATATCTGTAAGTGCGTCGTAAAGCGGTTGAAGGTAAGGGTCTAATTTTTCCTTCAGGTCTCCAGGGAGAAACCCAAGGTTCTCGCCTGCTTCTACCGCAGGTCGCGTTAGAATAATTTTTTTTACACGTCTATCCTTTAAGGCTGCCACCGCCATCGCGACCGCCGTGTAGGTCTTGCCTGTACCAGCAGGACCAATGGCAAAGACCATGTCATCTGAACGGATGGAGTCCACGAGCCGCTGCTGATTGGGAGTTCGCGCGGTAATCCGATTCCCGCCCGGGCCGTAAACCAATGTATCATCCTTTTTAGACTGGGACATGAGCTTGGATTCGTCTTCCGCGAACAGCCGGTGCACATCGTCTTCGTTCAAATCGTTGAAGCGTTCAATGTGCCATAAGATCATGCGCATTACTTCTTCGAAGCGGCCAACGTCTTCAATGGACCCAGAAACCGAGACGTGTTCTCCTCGGGTTACTAGGTGCAAGGTGGAGAAGCGGGATTTTAGTGCACGCCAATTAATATTGTCGGCGCCTAAAAACACCAATGGATCAACACCTTCAATGGATATCTCTTTCTTTTGCATATGCGGATACAAAAATAGGTTTCTCACCTTTGCAAAATGCCGATCGTAACACTAACATCTGACTATGGGTGGAGCAGCTACTACTCAGCTATTCTCAAAGGGGCTCTTTTACAGAGAGTTCCAGACGTTCAGGTGGTGGATATTTCACATAAGGTTCGCAAGTTTGATGTCGTGGAAGCAGCTTTTATTTTGCGTTCGGTGTATCAGGAATTCCCTCAAGGGACCATTCACATGATATGTGTTCGTGGGGCTCAATCACCAGAAACACCGCATCGGTTAGTCCTTCTAGGAGGGCATTATTTTATTGGTGCGGATACCGGAGTCTTTCGGTTATTGTCCGAATCTAAGCCAGAAGCAGTCTTTGATTTTTCTGGCTTAAACCTCGACGTCAATGCGCCAACGTTTCCGGAGCGAGAAGTCTTCGTGCCTGCAGCGGCTCATCTTGCCCGGGGCGGTCGCGCGGAGCTGATCGGGCGACCCGCAGGTGAGTTGAGAGAGGTCGAGCCTCGACGAGTTAGCTATGAGCAAGATACGCTCGTGGGGCATGTGGTTTTTGTAGATGATTACGGCGATGTAATAACGAACATCACCAAAAAAGACTTTCAAACATTTGGAAAGGGCCGGCCTTTTGAGATTCAATTGCGCACGAGTCGCATGCACATCCGCACAATAAGCGAACACTACCAAGAGGTTCAAGTCGGCAAAGAGGTGGCTTTATTTAATTATGCAGGGCTCTTGGAAATTGCGATGAACAACCACAGCGCGCCAGGAGATAGAGGAGGGGCGGATGCCTTATTGGGACTCAATAAAGGGCAGATTATTCGGGTGAAATTTGACGGTAACACAATGCTTTGATGGGAATTCTCAGAATTGTTAAGATGGAGTTTGAATCGTCATCAGTTGAAGCATTCGATCGATTGTTTGAATTTTACCAGCAGGAGATAGCCTCCACGCCAGGTTGCCAAAAGGTCATTTTATTAAAAGGAACAAGCCATGCAGGGCTCAGAACCACCTTGAGTTGGTGGGCTGATCAACCCGCATTGGATGCATACCGCAATTCAGAATTGTTCGGTGAAGTATGGCCTCAGACTAAGAAACTGTTTGCTAGTGCACCCGCAGCCTGGAGTGTTGATTGGCCTGTGGACTCACCCGAATTCCTCCCTTTCTCGTTGTAACTTTGACCCTACGATGATCGCACTTGCCATTAAGGAACTCCGGGCGTTTTTCAGCACGTTGATGGGCTATGTGGTTGTAGCCATATTCTTACTCCTGAATGGATTGATTATTTGGATATTCCCAAGTGAATGGAATGTGTTTGACGCAGGACAGGCTAGTCTAGAGTCCTTTTTTATTTGGGCCCCATGGGTCCTCATGCTTGTTGTCCCGGCGATTACCATGCGGACCTTTTCAGAAGAGATGAGGACGGGTACGATGGAGCTATTGGCTACGAAACCCATCAGTTCATTCGGCATCGTTTTAGCGAAGTTTCTGGGGGCTTTCGGTGTATTGCTTTTTGCGCTTTTGCCCACCTTGTTATTTATCCCGGTAATTGGGGTTTTGGGGCAACCTCAATGGAACTTGGACCTAGGCGCGATCAAGGGCAGCTTCACAGGTTTGGTGTTCATCAGCGCGGCTTACACAGCCGTTGGTGTTGCAATCTCAGCACTTACGCGTAATCCTTTGATGGCCTTCCTTATTGCACTTTTCACGCTCGTATTGGGCTACATCGGCTTTTCGGCTTTGGCGAGTTTTGATTGGATGGGAACATGGGATTATGCCTTCGCGCAATTGGGCATGGACGCCCATTACCAATCCTTGAGTAGAGGGGTATTGACGACGGTGGATATGGGGTATTTTGTCTTGGTCACTGTTGTCTTTTTGTGGTTGGCTCAATACACGCTCCAATGCATGTATTCGAATACGAAGGATGCAAAGATCCAATGGTTGTTAGGCAATGGGATCATCGCAGTTTTGTTCTGGGTAATCACCCTGATTCCGTGGCAATGGGACGTAACGGAGGAGCAACGTTTCACACTTACTGAGTCCACTATTGATCTCGTTCAAGAGCTTGAGGATGAAGTGTTTGTTACATGCTACCTGACGGGAGACTTTCCTGCGCAATGGAAGCGTCTCGAACGCGCCATTCGTCATCAATTGGATGGACTTGCGTCGGTTTCAAAGGGGAATGTCCGTTTTCAATTTGTCGACATCTACGCCATAGAAGACCGTCAGACAATTGGTCAAAATGAAGAGAAGCTTGTTGAACAGGGGCTTCAGTATACGCGTATTTCGTTTTCAGAAAAGGGGGCTCAAGCGTTTAAAACGATCTGGCCTGCAGCGCTGGTTACTTATCGCAACGAAACGGAACCTGTGCAGTTTTTTCGTTCCGAAATGCCAGAGCCCACGGAGCTTATGGTCCAAGGTTCCATCAATTCACTTGAGTATGAGCTCACCCGAGCCATTCGAAAACTTCAACAGTTGGAGAGGCCGCGGGTTGCAATGATCGAAGGACATCAGGAACTGGATGAAGCCTCCGTCGCAGACTTTGTGATGGACCTTGAAGTGGATTATGATGTGTACCGCGTTAAGCTTAATGGTCAATTGGGTGTTCTTTCTGAACGAATAGAAGGTATGACCCGCCGGGTGAACCGGTTTGATCTAGCGATTGTCGCTAAGCCTGATTCTGCTTTTGACCCGAAGGATCAGGTCATAATGGATCAGTTCATCATGAACGGCGGAAAAGTCATCTGGCTCATTGATCCTATAGCGCTGGATTTGGATAGTTTGTCTGCGAACCAGATGACCATGGGAGTAACCAATGAGCTTGATATATACGATCAATTGTTTCAATACGGTGTTCGATTCAACCGGAACTTGGTCGTGGATTTACAATGCGCGCCCATCGTCATGGGGGCGGGTCCGATGGGGAATCAGGAAAATTGGCAGGTGTTCAATTGGTATTTCGCTCCGATTGCCATTCCCATGGGGATTCAGCATCCCATCACCACCAACTTGGATCCGATCAAATTTGATTTCGCTTCCCGATTGGATACAGTAGAGACGGGAGGTGACCTTAAGAAAACAGTGCTGCTGTCTACATCAGAAATGTCACGGGAATACAGGGCGCCCGTGCGCGTCTCCAGTAATATTGTGGAACTGAAACCTGAATATTTTACCCAGAACAACTTGCCTCATCAACCCTTAGCCGTCTTGGTGGAGGGACAATTTGAATCAGCTTTTCAATACCGATTGCCTGACACCTTAATGAATGATCCGGATTTTGCCTTCCAAAGCCAAAGCCTTCCAACAGCCCAATTGATGATAGGAGACGGGAATTTGATTGAGAATCAAGTGAAGGCGGGCCCAAATGGCCCCATGATTTTGCCGTTGGGATACGATCGTCAGGCGGGGCGGGTTATTTATGACAACAAGGAGTTTTTGCGCAATGCAGTGAGTTACCTGCTCGACGAGACGGCCGCCATATCCGTTCGTTCCAGGACCATTGCCCTTCGTCCACTGAACGGAGAAACCATTCGACGAGAGCGATTAGGATGGCAGGTTGGAGCGCTGTTAGGGCCCATTGCATTGGTCATCCTTGTCGGATGGGGATTTGTGACTCGTCGGAAGCGTAAATTTGGCAGGTCGTTATCTTCATAGCTTGAAATAATTCACATGAATAAGAACCTTCGGCTCTTTTATATCTTATTGTTGGTTACAGCGACTGCTGCCGGTTTGAGGTACTATGAAGGTCAAAACAGTGCGGAAATACAATCGTATGATTCGGCTGCATTTGCAGTAGCCGATACGGCATCTGTTGATCGGATATTCATTGCAGACAAAGACGGCAATTCTGTCCTTATCGAACGAACCACTGGAAGATATTGGACTTTAAACGGTAAATATTTTGCACGCAAGGATGCCGTGGATTTGTTGTTGAAAACCATGTTGCGCGCCCGGGTAAAGAGTCCCGTTGCTAAGGCTGAATTGGAGAATGTCAATCGGTTGCTCGCAGGGCGAGCGAAGAAAGTAGAAATCTATCAAGGGGGAGAAGAGCCCGTGAAAACTTGGTATATCGGAACTTCCACACAAAATCATACAGGTACATACATGGTACTTGGTAAGGCCGATGAGAGCATTGCCGAAGAACCTTTTGTGGTGCACATGGAAGGTTTTACAGGATTTTTATCGACTCGGTTTTTTACAGAGGAAAGGGAATGGCGGTATACAGGAGTCTTCGATTATCCAGGGGAGGAGCTGAAACGGGTGGAGATTGAAGTGCACGGTGCGAAACCAAGAACGTATCAAATTGCCGTGAACGATGAAGCACAGTTGATGGTTGAAGGAGCACAATTGGACTCCCGAATGGACACGATGTTCTGGCAAAACAAGTTCAACTTGTTTCGGAAGGTGCACTTGGAGACGTACAACAACCATCTCACGCCAGAAGGCCAGGATAGCTTGATTAATCTGGCCAAGCCAGCGTTTACACTAACTGCCTGGTCTGCTGAACAAGTAGAACCCAATTCCATTGACTTGTTCTGGAAGTCTCCAACGTCGGATACCTATGATGACAATGGAAATCTCAATGAATGGGATGGTGCGCGCATGTATGCGGTATATAAAAACGAGGCTGTTCTGGTGCAGCGTTTCGTATTCGACCCTCTGCTTCAAGGTCTTTGATCCCGAGTGGGGAGGGGCACCTCTTTGACTTCTCCGATGGTGGGGTTTCGCCTGTTGAGAATGACCACTTGAAGGTATTCATGGAATAATCCCCAGCCGTATGCAGACAATTGGCAAAAACCCGCCCACCACGCCAGGAGTCCAATGGCCAGACTGCGATTGGTCAGGGTGGCATGCCCTACTATCGCAGCGCTCCACAAGGCAAATGGAAGCGCACACAGCGCAGCGATATGACTTGGAAGAAGCACACATCCAATCAGGCAAGCCAGGATGTATGCTAAAAACAAAGAAGGCATCCAATGAATCGGTTTCAGTTCACCGGGATAAAATTTTCGAATATTGAGGCGAGCGCGCCCAAAAAACTCCACTTGTGATCGAAATTGCCCAAAGCTTGTTCTGCGCTTATGATAAACATACGCATCTGCGATGAGAGCAGTTTTCAATCCGTGATCAAGGATGCGAATGGAAAACTCTACATCCTCTCCTTTAACGCTGATCCGGTATCCCTGCGTAATCTCCCATGCTCTTCTCGAAATCCCCATGTTGAATGAACGAGGGTGGTAGGTTCCCAAATTGCGCTTACCTCCGCGTATTCCACCCGTCGTGAATGGAGATGTCATGGAGTAACTAATGGCCTTTTGAATTCGTGAAAATTCCGGTGATGCAGCATCCGGACCTCCATAAGCATCAATGGTTGGATGTTCATTTAGGAAGCTCAAAACAGACTCCAAATAGTGCTTAGGAATAATGCAATCGGAATCAAATACCACGAACCACTCTCCCCGAGCTCGCTCAAAACCAAAATTTCGTGTGAAGCCCTGCCGTGTGTTTTCTTTAAAAAAATACCGAATATCCAATCGGTCGGAATATTGATTTACAATGGAATCAGCTCTTTCAGTGCTGCCATCCTCGATTACCAAGACTTCAAAATTCTTATGCGTCTGGAGGGTAAGTGACGCGAGTAATTCATCGATTTCTTGCGGTCGATTGTACAGCGGAATGATGATGGAGAATTTCATATTGAGGGCTGTGTTGTAAAATTGAGGTGAAAGACCGTGCTTCTAGCACAAGGGACCCTTTATCTTTGACATGAGTACAGTTGAAAAATGAATGCATTTATTGTTGACGGTTTGCGCACGCCCATCGGGCGCTTTGGTGGCACCCTTTCGCCGATTCGAACAGATGACTTAGCTGCTCTATCGATAAGAGCTTTGATGCAACGTCATGAAAATCTGGACCCTCGATCCATCGGTGACGTGTTATTCGGATGTGCCAATCAGGCGGGTGAGGATAACCGGAATGTTGCGCGCATGGCGTCATTGCTGGCCGGATTACCACACGAAATACCAGGTGCAACCATCAATCGGCTTTGCGCTTCAGGCATGGGAGCAACGATCCATGGTGCGCGCATGCTTCATTGCAACGACGCTGATGTTGTCATAGCTGGAGGGGTAGAACACATGACCCGAGGACCTTGGGTCTTTTCGAAGGCCTCGAAGCCGTTTGGTCGAGACAGCGTAATGCACGATACCAGTTTTGGATGGAGGTTTATCAACCCAAAACTGGAGGAAGTATACGGCACGGAGGGAATGGGGCAAACAGCAGAGAACTTGGTCGATTTACATCAAATCAGCCGAGAAGACCAAGATGCTTTTGCCCACTGGTCTCAAGTCAAAGCTGCTCAATCGAGCAAGGAGCGATCTGAGGAAATCATTCCGGTTTCTATTCCGCAGCGTAAGGCAGATCCGATAGAATTCGCTCATGATGAATTTGTGAGAGCAGGAACCACACTGGATGCTCTCGCCAAACTCCGTCCCGCGTTCCGAAAGGAGGGAGGGTCTGTCACAGCAGGAAATTCCTCGGGACTGAACGATGGTGCGGCCTCCATGCTGTTGGCGAATGAAAGGGGGTTGAAAACACACGACCTCGAGCCTATGACGCGCATTGTTTCAAGTGCCGTTATTGGTGTAGAACCTCGGATCATGGGCATAGGTCCGGTTGAAGCTTCAAATCGAGCGCTTTCTAAAGCTGGTTTGACGATGAATGATATGGGATTGATTGAATTGAATGAAGCTTTCTCCGCTCAGGCGCTTGCTTGCATTCGCTCATGGGGAATATCTGATGTCGACGAACGATTGAACCCGCTCGGCGGAGCCATAGCCCTGGGTCATCCGCTTGGTATGACAGGTGCACGCCTGTTGCTTACCGCATCCAAACAATTGGTGCGTTCAGGTAAGCAATACGCGCTTGTCACCTTATGCATTGGGGTCGGTCAAGGGTATGCGACAGTGCTGGAAAATATGCAGCGTTAATCGTCCAACGTGATTCAATCCTTCAAACATATGATTCCGGTTGTTGATGAGTCATCGTATGTCCATCCTCTTGCGACAATCATTGGCCACGTCACCATCGGACCTTCCTGTTATATCGGTCCTGGAGCAGTTCTGCGAGGAGATTGGGGGAAGATTAAGCTAGAAGGTGGATGCAATGTTCAAGAAAATGTCGTCCTCCACATGTTTCCAGGTGAAACCGTTCACTTGCATGAAGGAGCGCATATAGGTCATGGTGCCATGATTCATGGAGCCATTGTAGGCAAGGAAGTCATGGTCGGAATGAATGCTGTTGTTTTGGATGGGGTTCAATTAGGAGAGGAGTCCATCGTCGGTGCATTGGCCTTGTTGAAAGCTAACTCAAATTGGAGTCCTAGAAGTTTAATCGTAGGAAATCCAGCAAAATTAGTCGGTCAAGTATCGGACGAAATGATCGCCCACAAAAAGGAGGGAACACGCTTATACCAAACTCTTCCATATGAAATGATGCACTCATCTCAAGAAGTCATGCCATTGAGGAAGGACCCGGGTAACCGACCAGAAATGTTTCCTCAATTCGAGACGTGGCAGGAGCGGAAAAAGCGGGAGTAACGTGGGGAAATCAGGAAATCGAATCGTACGATTCCAACAGTTTGAAGTCAGGGACGACGCCTGTGCCATGAAGGTCGGCACAGACGCTGTTCTACTCGGCTCGTGGGCACGTGTGAAAGGTGCTCATAAAATAATTGACGTGGGGTGTGGTTCAGGAATTATGGCTCTGATGGTCGCACAACGTGCAACCCAAGCCGCTGTCTATGGGGTGGAGCTTGAAGAAAATGCCGCAAACCAAGCGAAGCAAAATATCGCCAATAGCCCTTGGATCGACCGCATTCATGTAATCCAAGAATCGGCTCAAGCATTTAGTAAAATTGACATACAAGCGGGAACCTATGATGTTGCTATAAGCAATCCACCTTACTTTCATGGGAAGCCAAAATCACCTATTGCTGCGCGAAATATGGCTCGACATGATGATTTCTTGCCATTATCAGAGCTGCTCGAATCAGTCAAAAGATTGCTAAAGGACCAAGGCTCTTTTCAGCTAATATGGCCAGTGGATCGATGGGCACAGCTGGAAGCACAATGTGCTCGATTTGGATTTAAATTTGAAGAGGGCCTGGGTATCTGCGGTACGGCTGAACATTTGCCTACACGCGTGATATCCCGCTGGACGCTGAACTCCGAGTCGGATACTACTGCGATTGAGCAGCAGGGGCACAAATTCGAGCCTCATCAACACACCATTGCCTTGGAAGCTACAATCAGACAGAACGGTTCACCTCAATTAAGTGCTGAATACAAGAGCTTATTAAAACCTTATGTGCTCGATTGGAATGAACGTTGACTAGGCGCCTAACACTTGCTTTAGCCGGTCAATCTGTGCCGACCACAATTCTTTGGAATCCTCCATTTCGTCCTCTTCGGCAAAATCCGTAATCACAACGGCTGTATCGCCTGTAAGATCATCAATTTTGATTCTGAATTCGAAGAAGCTATTGATTCCGTCTTCTTCATCTTCAAGCCACCGGAATTTTACGAATTCTTCGCGTTTTTTCGTGAGCATGCGCGCGCTTTCTTCGCTGCCATCCCAAAGGAAAACGTGAACGTCTTTCTTAATATTGACATCATCACAGAACCATTCGGAAAGCCCGCTTGGTGTGCTAAAGGCGTTGAATAACACTCCTTTCGAACTGTTGACTGGGAACTCAATTTGAAACTTTACTTTCTCCATCTTGCCGTTTCTCAAGAAATACCAAGATACGCTGATTTGTTCTTGAATGAATTGTTTTGTCGAATTTTCTCTTCTCTAGGGGATTTCGACAACTCCATCCTTATATTTGCCGCCGTTTGGCGGGATAGCTCAGCCGGTTAGAGCGCAGGATTCATAATCCTGAGGTCGAGAGTTCGAGTCTCTCTCCCGCTACTTCAAAATACGGATCAGTATTTCTACTGGTCCGTTTTTTATTTTCAATACCATGTCACAATGTAAGTGGGTCAACTAAGCCCATTAGAGGGTTAAGGCTTAAGCTGACTATTGACACGCCAGATAGATTTTCCTTTATTCAACGCCAGCTCACACCATAGATTCGTCAACTCATATCTTTTGTTCTATCCAGATAGCTTGCGTTTGATTAAAAATAGTTGCGCAAAAAAAAGCCCTCCATGAGGAGGGCTTTTAAGTCATGTGAAAAGCAATTTAATTGCTCCCCAATATTTTTGATCTTATCGACGCTCTCGCGCTTCACTTTCATTGCAACGAATGGACCGTCCCATGAGATCTTTACCTTCCATAGCCTCCAAAGCTGCTTCAGCTTCGGCTTGGTTTGGCATTTCAACAAATCCGAATCCTCGGCTTCGCCCAGTTTCTCGGTCCTGAATTACTTTAGCACGCTCGACAACTCCATGAGCTTCGAATGCTTCTTGAAGGGCGGCATCATCGACGCCCCAAGAGAGATTACCTACAAATATGTTCACTCTAAATAGATTTTAAAGTCCAAAAGTACACAGGGAACACGTTCTTTTGACAAAAACCTTGACGAAACCACAACCTTTTTGCTATTTGTGACGTACAGGCTATGTCTAAAGGTTCATATGTAACAGCTTTTTGATTTTAGTCGATAAGAAAATATGCTCAAAACATTGGTTTTGTAGTTTAGTCGAGTTTTTTTTGTATCTTTAATACGAATTATCACAAAACACACCATGCGATTTATACTGTCCATCCTTTTGGCCTTGCCCTTGCTCGCTCAAGGCCAGCTATGTTCAGAACCCTCTCCAGTATCCTATGCTGGCTTCGGTGCTCAACAAACGCAAGCCGACTTCTTTCCAGGAGCGGATTATCTTGACGGATTAAACAATTCCTCCTATTGGTCCTTAGGCTCTGGAATTAGTGATAATAATTTGTGCATTAAAGAAAACTCGGACATTACAACCTTTCTGGGTGTAAAGCTTCGTAACACAACGGCACCCAATGACAACACAGCAAGCGCTGGAAACGTCTACTTTGTAGAGCCTGGTTACAGCCCAGCTTCTCAAAACGGACCCACGGGTTCAGGCCCTGAAGCTACTTGGAACATTCTCATGTATGCTGGTATTGATGGCGGAGCGTTCGACAGTGTTCAAGTGGTGCTCCATATCGATTTCGATCCCTGTTATGGATACACAGAAGAGGACATGTATTCAATCGACATCGGTTCAGCTTTCGAAGCCAATCCATTCACGCAAGCAAGTGACTTCTCGTCTTTTGGTATCAATACAAACTTGGGCTCAACAGAAATTGCAAACTTAAATCCTGCCGGCACCGGCTTTGATGCAACGATTGAGGGGTATTACACTTTCGCAATCGAAGTCTTGAACAACTGTGGCACTCGCCGAATGTGGAACGAGATTACAGTGTATGTTCAATCGGAAACCACTGCAGAGGGAGATGCAGTGGCGGACGCAAACGGAAACGGCGTTTATGACGATAATGAAGTCGATGGATGTCAATTGTCAGCGGCCTGTAACTATGACTGTAACGCTACGACCAACAGCGGTTGTGAGTATACGAGTTGCTCTGGATGTACCGTCTCTGATGCCTGCAATTATAATTCTGAAGCAACGATACCCGATTCGGAGTCCTGTCAATATCCGCTCGATATATACGGTGTTAGTTATGTAGACTGCGATGGCAACTGCACAACTGATTCGGATTCGGATGGTGTATGCGATGAAGCCGAAGTAGTTGGTTGTCAAGATGAAACAGCGTGCAACTTCAATGCGAATGCAACAGATGCAGGCTCTTGTGAGTTTGCTACAACCTATTATGATTGCAACGATGTTTGTCTGAATGATGCGGATGCCGACGGAGTTTGTGATGAATTGGAAGTCAATGGCTGCACGGCAGGAAGCGCATGCAATTACGACGAAGATGCTACGGAAGATGATGGTTCGTGCGACTATGCTACTTGCGCGGGTTGCACCGTTGTAAGTGCCTGCAACTACGATGCGGGAAAATCAATTTCCGATTTGGCATCTTGCGTTTACGCTACAGGTTGTGACTCGTGTTCGGGAGAAACTGATGGCACAGGTACGGTGGTTGATGGAGACTCTGATAACGACGGCGTGTGCAACGACGAGGAAATAGATGGGTGTACAGATGCCACAGCTTGTAACTACGATTCTAATGCTACAGACGATGATGGTTCTTGCTCTATCCTGGATGCATTAGGAGTTTGTGGAGGTTCTTGTTCAACAGATGCAGACGGCGATGGGATTTGTGACGATGTAGATAATTGCACGAATACCTCAGCTTGCAACTACAACGCTAGTGCGAACGAAGCGTGCGATTTAAGTTCCTGTGCAGGCTGTACTGTAACAAGTGCGTGTAATTACGATTCAGGCGCTACGATTTCTTCACCCACATGTGTTTATGCTGATACGGGCAATTGTGAATCATGCAGCGGTGAACAAGATGGCTCAGGAACTATTGTTGACGGGGATTCCGATAATGATGGTGTTTGCGATGCAGACGAAGTTCCCGGTTGTACCTCAACCAGTGCATGTAATTACAGTTCAGCAGCCACGGATGACGACGGCTCCTGCGCGAGCTTAGATGCTTTAGGAGTTTGCGGTGGATCTTGCTCCACAGATGCAGATAATGATGGGATTTGTGATGATGTAGATAATTGCACGAATACCTCAGCTTGTAACTACAACGATAGTGCGAACGAAGCGTGTGAATCTACCTCTTGTGCTGGTTGCACTGTAGACTCAGCCTGTAATTATGACTCCTCTGCTACAATAAGTCTCGACGTTTGCACGTATGCAACCGGATGCGATACCTGCAGTGGAGCTCAAGATGGCTCAGGAACCATCGTAGACGGCGATACGGACAATGACGGCGTTTGCAACGCAAACGAAGTTCAAGGATGCACAGACAATACGCAATGCAATTTCAATCCCTTAGCTACGGATGACGACGGAACATGTCTGGCGGATATCCAGGGTTGTACCATTGGATCTGATTGTAACTATAACCCTGCGGCTTGCACTCACGTTCACAGTATGTGTTCACCGGCGAGTGGTGGAAGCACGGCCTGCTCAGGTGGCAATGTAGGAGGTAACCCTCCACCTGTTGGAATGCTATCAACTTGTGAAAATGAATTTGCCTGTAACTACCAAGAAGAAGGCACTTGTGAATTCACATCTTGTGTTGGTTGCATGAATACAGCTGGATGCGATTATGATGTGAACAACCTTTATCCGGCATTGTGTGATTATTCATGCTATGGTTGCACAAATGCAAGTGCGGACAATTATGATTCCGAAGATCCCGCTACCATTGACGATGGTTCATGTATTATTTCAGGTTGTACGACAATCGGTGCATGCAACTACGATGCTGCAGCGAACAACGATGATGGTTCTTGCGAAGTGACCTCTTGCGTCGGTTGCGGCACACCAAGTGCGTGCAACTACGACTCAAGTGTAACCTTGAACGAGCCTATCTCTTGTGTTTATGCAACAGGCTGTGATTCATGCTCTGGTGAGACAGATGGTACAGGAAGCGTCGTGGATGGCGATTCTGACGACGACGGCGTTTGCAATGCGGACGAGGTCGGCGGATGTACAAACGCGTCAGCTTGTAATTACAACAGCTCGGCTACGGACGATGATGGCTCTTGCCTTTCACTTGACGCCTGTGGCGTATGCGGAGGTACTGGGGTTGACAGCGACGGTGATGGTGTCTGCGATGCCAATGAAGTTTTGGGTTGCACCCAGAGCGCGGCATGTAACTATGACGCTTCAGCGACAGAAAACAGCGGATGTGACTTTACTTCTTGCGTAGGGTGCATGGAATCAAATGCATGCAACTATGACGCCTCAGCGACATTGAACGAATTGCTTCAGTGTGTTTATGCAACAGGCTGTGATTCATGCTCTGGTGAGACAGATGGTACAGGAAGCGTCGTGGATGGCGATTCTGACGACGACGGCGTTTGCAATGCGGACGAGATCGGCGGTTGTACAATCGCGTCAGCTTGTAATTACAACAGCTCGGCTACGGACAATGATGGCTCCTGCCTTTCACTTGACGCCTGTGGCGTATGCGGAGGTACTGGGGTTGACAGCGACGGTGATGGTGTCTGCGATGCCAATGAAGTTTTGGGTTGCACCCTGAGCGCGGCATGTAACTATTCGGAAGCAGCTACAGAGAATGATGGAACATGTGACTTCATCTCCTGCGTTGGATGCATGGATGAGTCAGCATGTAACTTTGATCCTTCCGCTACATTGAACCAGCTTCTTGATTGCACTTATGCCGAAACTGGTTACGACTGTTCTGGTACTTGCAATAATGACTCAGACACGGATGGAATATGTGACGAGTTTGAAGTGCCAGGTTGCACAGATTCATCGGCTTGTAACTATAGTGCAAGCGCGACAGATAATGATGGTTCTTGCACTTACCCGAGTGAGGACTATCTCGACTGTGATGGGAATTGCACGACTGACGAAGACGAGGATGGCGTTTGCGATGAACTCGAGGTATTTGGTTGCGATATTGCTAGTGCTTGCAACTATTCGGCAGAAGCTACAGAGAATGATGGAACATGTGAGTTCAGCTCGTGCGCGGGTTGCACCATTCCAACAGCTTGTAACTACGATGAAACAGCTACTTTGAGCAATAACGTCACATGCACTTACATCCCTGAGGGTTGGGATGATTGTGATCAAACAATCTGCACAGACAGTGACAATGATGGAATATGCGACTTTGACGAGCCTGCCGGTTGTGTAGGAGAATTCAACGAACCGCATTTGAGCCTTTCTGGTGTTGTTGAAACAGCTGTCGCCGTGGGCGATTGGTCATCAACAGATTTTGCTGGAGCAAGCAGCGATGACACCGGAGTCCAATCAACGACGTTCGTAGACTACATAGGTCGTTTGGCTGATGGACGTTACAGCGTTACACGGGTCTATACCGTAACGGATGTGTGTGCAAATACCAGCCAAGCAGGACAGCTTTTGATTGCAGATGAGACACACCCTTCAGGTTGCACCAATGCGAATGCTACGAGCTATGAGCCTGATGCCATCAACGACGACGGCTCTTGTGATTACTCACCTGCTTGCTTGGGAGATTTGAACCTCGACAACATTGTAGGAACTTCGGACCTACTCATCTTATTGAGTTCCTTCGGATTGCCTTGCGCTGAGTAATTGGGTCATTGGACCAACTTAACAAAAGAAAAGGCCCGCTCTGCGGGCCTTTTTTTATTGCCTTCACCAGAATTAGTATCCGGAAATTCACTCAATCAATAAGGGATTCCTCTCTTCTCCATATCCTCCAATTTCCCGAGTATCTCACCCATTTGTTCTGCGCCAATTTGCTTCGCTACAATCTTCTTGTTCTCATCCAGCAAGAACACCTTGGGGGTAGCAAAAACATCAAAAGTGGTCCGGAAATTGAGGCTCTTCAATGTTGTTATTCCCGAATAAATGAGCACGGAGGCACTGTCTTGGGCATTGATCAGCGGGTTATCACTCACGTTGATCCAGTCAGTATATCCCTTCTCATTCACAAATTTCTGCCAAGGTTCAGGCTCAAAATCATTGCCTATTGCAAAAATCTCCAATCCTTTAGGCGCCCATTTTTCATACAGCTCTTTGTAAACAGGCATTTCTTTCTTACAATGCCCGCACGTGCTTTCCCAGATGAGAACAGCCGTGTATTTGGCCTTGACATCGTGCAATGAAATCCAGGTTTTCTGATCTAGCCCTGGTAGAATAATATTGGGGATGACACTGCCACATTGACTATCTCGTAACTCATTCGCTCGGTCCACTACTTTTTGAATCTGCGCATTGTCCATCCAGATCGCTTTACCTGTGCTGTAATACGTGTCAATCATGTGAACAAATACCTTGTCCATGCACATGACTTTCGAAGACTCTGAATTGAAGGTGATATAGTGTGTTATGTACTTGAACATCTCATCGTTGCCTTCTGCTTTAGAGAGCAATCGTGTCGCTTCTACAATCATAGAATCTGGCATTTGAGGAAGCACACGAGTCCAGTAATTGTCGAGAATTTGATGGAAGCTACCGTCGTGTACCAAGCGCGGATCGTCAAAATCAACTCGGTCCCAGTAATGGTCACGGTACCAGCGATATTGCAAGTCCTGTTTATTCACAATGTTCTCGGGCACCTCTGGTATTTCAGGCTCCAAAACCATGTTCAGGTATTTCGCGAAAAGATATTCCGGATATTCTTTCAATATCCTTTTTTGTTCCAAGCCTACTTCCTCACCCAAGGATGTTAATACGTCTCTCGACGCTGCTATTGCTTCATCTGTGGCAGTGGAGTCCCCAAGTACTTTTTCATGCGGAATGGCCAGCTTACGACGATCTTGTATGAAACCGAGAAAGTCATAGAATATTCTGTTCTCTTCGCTTTGGATGACTTCAACAAATCGAGTGGGATCCGATGCCTTTGTTCGAAGTTTTATGTCTTCAGTCACCGCCATAAACTCAAAGTACTTGGGTCCTGGAATGACGATGGCGTGTTTTCCGCAGCGCTCAAAGGTGCGCCCTGGAAAGCTGAGATTTCCCGCGTCGTCTGTAACAGTGGTATCCGAATAGTACAGCTTGTTCCCATAGTAATGCGCGAGGTACACCGTGTCATTGACTAGTCCATCTATTTTCACATCGATTGTATAATCCAAGGAGGAATTGGCCGGCGTACCGTTTTGCGCCAACCCCGAGGGCATAGACACAGCACTGCCGAAGCAAATCAAGGTGACGAGTTGAATTATACCCTTCATTTTACAGTTTTATTCATAAAGTTTCATTCAGTTAACACCCCGTAAATTTAAGGCCTGACATTTCACAGCGAGACCAAGGGCAATACCTGTTTCAACAGTTAAATGGCAATAACCGTACCTCAATTCAGGAACAAAAAAAAGGCCCGCCGAAGCGAGCCTTAGTACTTTCAAAAAAAGGGGAGGACTACTGGCTAACAACAAGACGCTGGGTAGAGCGCTTTCCGTCAGCAGTCACCTCTAAGAAGTAAATTCCGTTGTTAAGGTTAAATTCAATGAATTCACCTCGGTTCATGTTATTTACCTGCTGCTGATAGACAAGTTGTCCGTTCAATGCATGGATGCGAATCACAGCCTCGTTGGGCTGACCTTGCAAGTTAATGAACGCTGAAGCAGGGTTCGGACCGAATGAAAAATCTATTTCACTGACCACTTCTGTAATTTCGGTAGGAGCTTCGACCATGATATCGTCAACAAAGTAATTTCCTACAGTCGTTCCGTCGCCCATCCCAAAGAAGTTCACACCTCCAAAAGGAGAGTCAAACATCCACGAGCCTGCTTCCGTTCCATCGATGGATAACGTAACCACGTCATTGTCCATGTCAATCAAGTGACTAACTTGGAACCACGTGTCGAGCGGGAAAGAGCCGGTTGCAACAACTGCACCATCCATGACAACTTGCATATCACCAGAAAAGGCAAACGTAGCTTCAAAGGCCCAGCCAACTCCTGGAGACTGGTCTTCCTGGACGTTGTAGTACGCAGAAGATCCGTCGGGGATGTACATCCACATAGAAGCGTCATAGACACCTTCATCTAATCCAGCGAGCAAGACCACATCCATTGGTCCTCCTGCAGCAGTCGCCGCATAAATATGAACGGAGTTCATTCCAGAATGAGCTTGCTCATCAGAAATCTGCGCATCACCAGTCGAACCTTCTTGACCGTTCGTCCAAGTAATCCAAACAGGGCTGTCTGAGACGTAATCTCCAGCACTAAAACTCTCAAAGTTTTCCTCATAAAGGACTTGTGAGATAGCCAATGAACTGAGTCCCAGAGCTGCAAAAAGTAAAAAATGCTTCATGTATCGTGTGATTAATCGTTGGTGCAATTTACTGTTTTTTCTTGATAATTCCATTTCTTCAGGTCTGCGATTAGTTTTACATCATGGAATGGACTGGGAATTTGCGGAAAATGAATACGGAGTTGTACATGAATTCCAAAGGGGAAGTGCAGTATCACTTGCGTGGAGCCAACGTTTTGGAGCCATTGGATGCATTGGAAATGAATGAATGGGTTGGGAAAAATTTAAGAATTGAATTTCTGAATGAAATCCACTGCCGTTCAACAGGTCAACGGATCAACAAGACTTTCGGTGAAGGGCTGTCTTACCAGGCTTGGATGGAGGATCCTGCTTCTGTGCCAAGTGTCTTAAGACCTGAACTTAGTCGCATTCACGAAGGCATCGCCTTGCGGGATCATGAATGGGAGCAGAAGCATCATAATCAGCCTCATTTGCTTTACATCAGTCAGACGGGCAATTTTAAGGTTGGGGTAACCCGCAGCACAAATCGCCCACATCGTTGGCATGATCAGGGTGCAGTGGGGGCTGTAGTTATCGCCGAGGTGCCCTATCGGCAATTGGCAGGCGAGATGGAAGTTGCCCTGAAGGAGGTTATGTCAGACAAGACGAATTACCGCAAAATGCTAACCAATGTCCAAGTTGACGTGGACGAGCTATTCGACTGGCGTGAAGCTTGCTTTGACCAGCTGGGAGAGCAATATGAACCGTTTTTTTTGGATGAAACAAAGGCGGAAACGTTTCACTATCCCGTCATCCAATACCCAACTAAAATCAAGTCGGTTACACTCCTCAAAGAACCCCTCATTGCAGCAAGATTGACCGGAATAAAAGGACAATACTTGATTTTTGACGGCGGCACCGTGTTTAATGTTCGTCGCCACAGTGGTTTCCGGGTTAGGATTTTGACCGAGTAGTAACGCGGGCTCAGTTCAATGAAGGGTCGGATGGTGCATTCGCAATGTGCTCGAACCCGCTGCCCATGGCACCAACGAGGTCACGCCAAAACAATTCTTCATCGTATCCCGTGTTCATAATCGTTTCAACAGAGGCATCCGTTATAAACCAGGAATGGCTATGCACCTCTTCCTCCAACTGTCCCGGAGTCCACCCGGAATATCCAATGAAAAAACGAAGGTTGGTGCCATTGCCTCGGCCATTTTCAAGTACATCTTTGACCCATTCAAAGTCTCCTCCCATGAAAAGCCCGGGTTTGATCTCAATCGCATCAGGCGCTCCATCGATGGTATGTAAATAAAACAGATTGGACTTTTTGACTGGCCCTCCAAGGCTTAATTTCGATTCAAAGTTGGGTAAGTCGTCAATTAACTCATTCAACCCGACTTCGATGAAGCTGTTCAACACAAAACCAAAAGAGCCCTCTTCATTATGTTCGCAAAGTAGAATGGCTTTTCTACCGAAATGGGCGTCTGCCATGAAAGGTTCTGCCAAGAGTATATTGCCAGGCTCAGGCACCGTGTCAGATGGGGGAGTAAACCGGATCATCAAAGCAAAGTTCCGACTTTTGTAAAGAATAAAAAAGTTCTCATGCACATCAGATACCTGCAAAACCTCCAAACAAGCACTCTATTCGCGATATTGTTGTTGGTTTTCTCGAATGTAGCCCCAGGTCAGACTGAACCTTCTGACCCTGATGTGATTCCATTTGACAACCGAACACCCACATGGTCTGAGACAATAGCTGCATTCGAACGGTTGTCTGAAAGTTCAGCCTACGCAGAAATGATTGAATGTGGCTCCAGTGATGTTGGCAGACCACTGCATGCATTTGTTCTGAGCGAGCAGTGCACGGAAAAGTTGACATTGGAAGGTTTGACAAATTTGAGGTCTGACGGTAGGAAGCGTCTGGGGCTGCTCATCAACAACGCCATTCATCCAGGCGAACCTTGTGGAGTTGATGCATCCATCGCATGGCTGAGAGGATTGGTAGCAGACTCCAGTGCACTTGCATCTGTTTTATCCGTCATGGACATCGCTGTCATTCCCATGTACAATGTCGGTGGAGCCATGAATCGCAATTGCTGCACGCGCACCAACCAAAATGGACCCGAGGAATATGGGTTTCGGGGCAATGCTCGCAACCTCGATTTGAACCGAGACTTCATCAAAATGGACAGCCGGAATGCTGCCGCCTTTTCTGAACTATTTCATGCGTTTCGCCCCAATGTGTTGATCGATACCCACACTACCAACGGTGCGGATTATCCCTATGCCATGACCCTGATATCTACTCAGCCAGACAAGGCGGGCCCCGTGCTCGGACCCTTCATCAGGGAAGAAATTGAGCCATTTCTCTATGCTTCCATGGAAGCTAAAAATCAGCCGATGTGCCCTTACGTTTACTCTAAAGGAGAGACACCCGACGAAGGAATAATTGGCTTTTTGGAGACTCCGCGCTACAGCACGGGCTATGCTTCCCTTTTTGGATGCATCGGATTTACAGCAGAAGCGCACATGCTTAAGCCATTTTCACAGCGTGTACAAGCGACTTTGGACCTAATAGAATCGGTTTCGGCTTTTATGATGGATCGCTCATCAGATTTGCACCAGGTTAGGGAGGAGGAGTTCAATCGCTGTCAAAATGCCTCAGAATTGGCCGTTCGATGGACCTTGGATGCAGACAGGACGATTCCCCTTGAATTTTCAGGGTTTGAGGCTCGGCGAGAAGTGAGTCAAGTAACAGGTGACATTCGCCTGAAATATGACCAATCTAAGCCTTGGACGAGGACAATCCCGTTTTTTAATCATTACCGCGTTGCGGATGTTGCTGAGGTGCCCAGCTTTTTTGTTATCCCTCAAGCATGGTCTGAGGTGATTCAACGATTGGAGCGAAATCAGGTAGAAATGTCGCGGTTTTCCCAGGATACGACGGCGTTTTTGAAAGTGATGTACGTGGAGGGCTTTCGGTCGACGAATCTCCCGTATGAAGGGCACCATGTTAATTCCTTGGACTCCATTCGATTTGCAACAGAGCCTATCCAGCTGTACGCTGGGGATTATATGATTTCAACGGATCAGCCGAATATCCGGTACATGATGGAAGTTCTTGATCCACGAGCGCATGACTCGTTTTTTGTTTGGAATTTCTTCGACAGTGCTATGCAACAAAAGGAGCATTTCAGCGCCTACGTCTTTGAAGAAACGGCGGCTCAAATGCTCAGCAACTCTCCGGTCCTGCAGCGCGATTTTGAATCGGCACTGCAAGGTGACTCAGCCTTAAGGGCCAATCCAAAGGCCCAATTAAATTGGCTCTATAAAGCTTCTAAGCATTTTGAAGGATCCGTAAATCGGTATCCAGTTTATCAATCCATGCGATAAATCTTTCCCTGCCAATGAATCGAATCCACTCCAGCAATTGGAATTTCCCAGCACGGTTTTTGAGCGCGACTCATCAAATGGGGCGAATTTTGCGCAGGGACGTTATTGGCATGACACCGGAGCAAATAAGGAAGACGCTCGACGGATTTGCCCGGTTGTATCCTGGGCACATGAGTGTGGGCTATGAGTCAACGCACATGGGAAGTGTTCCTGCGGCACGGCTGTACCCGAAGCATCCCCGAAATGCCAATTTAAACCAGCATATTCTATTGATCCATGGAGGTGGGTTTGCCTTTGGTTCAGCGCGCACCCATCGGGCTTTGGCTTCTGCTTTGGTGATTGAAATGGAGTGCGAGGTTTGGTTACCTGAATATCGACTCGCTCCAGAGCATGCATTCCCAGAGCCTTTAGAAGATGTATTAGAGGCATACGCTCACCTTTCATCCAATGCGAAAGATGTTTGGGTGCTCGGTGATTCTGCAGGAGGGAATTTGGCCATGACCCTTTGCTTAGATGCCGCGGAAAAGGGCTGGGCTTCTCCTAAAGGACTTATGCTTTTATCCCCTTGGTTGGATCTCACTCCGAACTCCAAAAGCAACAGAGCAAGCCATACGGAGCAAAGTCCTTTTGATCGATTGGATATGATCGAGTATGCAACACACTACTTGCAGGGGACACCTCCTTACCATCCGCGTTGTAACCCCCTCGTTCGCGACCTATCAGATTTGCCTTTGATTTATGCGGAAGCATCAGAAATGGAGTATCTCTGGCCCGATTACGAAAGGATGCGCAAAGCTTTTGCGAAAACACCAGAGCGCTTTATTGGTCGAGTAGAAGCGCATGCTTTGCACGGCTGGCAATTATTCCCGGACTTATTGCCAGAGGCAAAAAGGAGCATCAAGGGAATGACGGCCTTTATGAGTAAGACACTCGTCGATTCCTTATGATTGAACGATCTCAAGCGTTCGGTTAAGCCCTTCCAATGCATCATTCAGTTCTTCGTCACTTATCGTGAGGGGAGGAGCGATTCGAAAGGCATCCGGCGTGCTCAAGAAAAAGAAGATGAGTACGCCTTGATTGAGCGCTTCATGCACTACGGATTGAACCTGTTCATCTGATTCAAGCTGCACCGCGATGTACAATCCTATGCGGCGCACGGATTGAACCATTTTGAATCGAACAAGGTTGACTTCAATGGCCTTGCCTATCCGTTCAATCCTTGCCCAATCGACTTGCGAGAGCAATGAAGTGGCTACAGCAGAGGCGGCGCAAGGCACTGGGTGACCTCCAAACGTGGTGATGTGGCTCAAGGAAGGGCCTGAAGCGAATTGAGCCATGGCGACTTTAGACGCGATCAGAGCGCCCATTGGGAGGCCACCACCGAGTGCTTTGCCAAGACACAGAGCGTCTGGAACGATGTCAAAGTGCTCAAAAGCAAACGGTCTACCCGTTCTTCCCATCCCGCACTGGATCTCATCCAAAATGAGCATCGCATTCACCTTAGTGCACTGTTCCCGTAAATTTTGAATCCATTCTGCATCCGGTATACGGATTCCTGCGTCCCCTTGTACTGTTTCCACAATGACGGCTGCTACGGTTTCATTAATCAGAGGGATGGAACGCGGATCGTTCCATTCCAAGATTTTCACATCGCCCACCAATGGCTGAAATGGTTGTTTACGAGCGGCATTCGAGCTGACGCTCAAGGCACCCATTGTATTCCCATGGTACCCTCCAGAAAATCCAATAATGGTTTGCCTTTGCGTTGTTCTTCTGGCCAATTTCATTGCAGCATCAATGGCCTCTGCGCCAGAATTCAGAAAGTAAACAGCATCTAGGGCATCAGGGAGTAAAGAAAGAAGATTGCGAGCAGCGCTGTCTTGGGCGGTTTGCCGAAACTCTCCATAAACCATGACATGGAGGTGTTGATCTACCTGGTGATGAATGGCCTTTAAAATATCGGGGTGACTATGACCAAATGAGCTTACCCCAATCCCTGAGATGAAGTCCAAAATCTTTCGCCCATTTTCTAAATGGAGGTACGAGCCCTTAGCTCTATTCACTCGAACGTTCAAAGGATGCAACGTCGTTTGAGCTAAACCATCGATCAACAGCGAATCCATCATAAGTTCGGGGAAGCTGAGATGTTAATTTCATCAAGAAACACCCAACTGGGATTTCCTGCTCCCAAATGCCCAACTGGCAGCGGTCCGGAATTCACAACGTTTATGCGCATCCATTGGGCACTCATTTGTCCTAAAATAGCAAAAGAATGGCGCTCAGCCGAGGCATCTCCATTGCCCGGCGATGCTGCGCTTCTTCCGAATGCAGTCCAATTGACGCCATCCAAGCTTCCCTCAACTTTCACTTCTTTGGGATAAAAAATCCAAGGTCTGATATCGCGCAAGGCTCCAACGGAAACTTGGGTGACATTTTTAATGCCACCCAGATCGATATCAATGACCACATCTGTTCCCCAATACCCTTGCCAATCTCCCGTTTGAAATTGATGCCCCCCGGTAATTCCATCGAGCAGAGCTTGGTCTCCACCGGCTGCATATTGAGCGTCGAAAGGGGTGATCGATTGAACAACGTATCCATGATTCACTTGAGTCCACCGATGTTGGACTGTGCTCGATGTGGATCCATCTTCACGCAGGGTTCGTGCATGAATCATTGCTTCATGGTCGATTTGAAAAGGACTTTCATACCTGACCCAGTCATTCTCCGACCAGCTTTGATCGCATGGAGTCAGTTGGTATTGCACTTGCAGGGCTCTAGAGGCCATAGGCAGGGTCAAACGAACTTCGCATGAATCCACAAAAGTTCGAGGCGCCTCAATGACAGGGACGGGAACGAAATCTTCGTCATTCCACTCATAGTTTGGCCAATCCGAATTATTCATGCCAAACTCGGTAGGTTCTTGCTGACATTGGAATTCAATCACACCGCCGTTGAGCAGGTCCGACTTATATAGGACGGGTGTCTGCAAAGCTGTGAAAGAAGAATCTACTTTGCTAAACTGAACGTCTTTAACGTATTTGCCGTCTCCCTTTCGAAGCAATTTCACCGCGGTCAATTTCGAATGAGATGAATGCGCAGCGTTCGGACGGATAATCACTTCTTCAAATAAAGGAGTGCCAATCACCAAGTTATCCTCTCCTGGACAAACCGGGTACATTCCCAGAGCACTCCAAACATACCAAGCGCTCATTTGACCGCAATCTTCGTTCCCTGATAGGCCATCAGGCTGGGTGCTGTAAAGCTCATCTCGGATTTGGGAAACAAGTTCGGATGTCGTGCTGTGGCGGCCTACAAAAGGAAATAAATAAGCCATATGATGACTCGGCTCGTTTCCGTGTGCATATTGACCAATTAAGCCAGTGATGTCTGCTTGATTTCGACCAGTCGTTTCACTCGTTGTTGTGAACATTTCCATCAATTTGGAACGATAGGCATCTGCACCGCCCATGAGTTGAATGTGACCTTGGATATCATGAGGCACAAAGAAATTGTACTGCCAACCGTTGGCTTCCGTATAATTGAAGTTCACCTCGCGCGGTTCAAAATTCTCGAGCCATGCAGCCGAGCGCTTAGGCTGAAAAAAGCCGGAGGTCTTGTTAAATAAGTTCCGGTAGTTGAGCGCTCGTAGACCAAAACGACGGGAAACAGTCGAATAGTCCATCGGGCCATCAGCTAAATGAGATATTTCAGACTTTTGATCAATTTGGCCCGCAAATCGGGCGATGCACGCATCATCAAAGGCATATTCCAATGTCTTCGAGACTGATTCATGTTCAGCATCCAATGGGATGTATCCTAATGCAGCGTAGGAGGGGAGTCCTAAATGGGCGCTATCAGCCGCTTGAACCATGGCCTGCAAGGCCTTGTGTTGGTCGAACGAATCAATACCCCATGATACGGCGTCTCCGATGACGGGTACACTATGGTAACCTATCATGCACCCGGTGTAATTCGCAGCAAGTTCCCATACGGGCAATTGTCCTCCTTGGTCATACATACGCAGCATGGTCCGGACAAAATCCCGTGAACGCATCGGCTCGATCCAATTCAACAACGGATGCAGTGCTCTGAAGGTATCCCAAAGGGAGAAAACCGTGTAGTGCTCTCCTTCATCCGCTTCAAGCCGATGAATTTGCAGGTCAGTACCTCGGTATTCTCCGGTCACATCATTGGCGACATTAGGAGTCGTGAAGCAATGGTACAAGGCGGAGTAAAACGTTTCGCGCTCTTCCGACGTTCCTCCTTTCGCCTCCAACCGTTCAAGCTGTTCATCCCATCTGTTTTCTGCTGCTGTTTGATAAGATTCGAAATCGGGCAAAATGGCCTCTGCTTCTAAATTTGCAAGTGCGCCGTCGATGCTAACAAAGCTCAAGGCAACCTCGGCATTCAACTCCTTAATGACTCCAAAGTCACATGCAAATACAGGAACGTATTCCAAATCCTGTATTTGATGCCCTTGGTCGTTGAGCCCTGTATTGGTGATTTCACTCATTTGATCTCTCCATTCAAACGGGTGATCAAACTTGGCTGCGAAATAGGTGTGCTGCTCTCTTGCCCAGTTATCTGACACGCGGTGCCCAACCAGCATCGAATCATTCAGCGGATAGATGCTGTAATGAGTTAACGCATCCCGATGGGCCATGTCCACCATCAGGGTTAACGTATCCTCTACTTGCAATGAATAGCGGTGAATACCGACGCGTTCAGTTGCAGTTAATTCAACTTGAATCTTTTGGTCTTGTAAATAGACCTGGTAGTATCCTGCATGGGCAGACTCATTTTCATGGGAAAATCGACTTGCATAGCGATCGCTCCATGTTTTGGCCTCTGGATTGAATTGTGTGCAAGGCGCGAATAGGATGTCCCCGTAATCGGAGACGCCCGTTCCTTGTAAGTGTGTGTGGCTGAATCCGTGAATGATGGTATCGGAGTAATGATATCCTCCGCAACCGTCCCAACCGGTGAGCCGAGTGTCTGGACTGAGTTGAACCATGCCAAAAGGGACTGTTGCGCCAGGGTACGTATGGCCATGACCGCCTGTACCAATAAAGGGGTTAACCAAAGCGCTCTTCCTCTCTTCCGAGGTTAAGCAACCTGAGAAAAGTAAGGACCAGCATAGCGTCAAAAACAGGGGTATGCAGCGTGTCATGGTTGTCAATTAATCAATGTCATTCAGCCACTCAAGCGCCCGATTACGCGGGGCATCAATGTTCCTTAGCACTTGCTCCGCATCTGGAATCACCGGGAAATCGGGCAGGAGAGGCAACGATACCCATTGCATGGGATTTTGAGTGAAGTAGCGAGCAGATGCTATGTTTACAAGCAAACCTGACTCGGGAAGCTTGATTTGGACTGGATTACCAAATGTGCCGCTGATGCTTCCCATCGGGGGCTCCCCAAACGTCATTCCTCTCCCTGATCTCACAAACCATGAGGCAATAGAAACGGACGCAGAGGCCGATAAACCATCCATGATCAGTGCAACAGGCCCATTATAGTTCAGTCGACTATCCGGAGTAATCGGAACGGAAAACGGCACAAAAGCGATGGTATCCAAAGGAAGTTGCCCCAGTTGTTCATTCAAGTTCTGCAGGTTTTTGTCATACTTCTCCTTTCGAAGGAACCAGCCTCTTCTTCGCTTAAGTAGTTGGCTCTTAGCCGTTTCACTCACTTTTATCTGCACACCATATGGGATGCGAACAGCCTCCGAGGTTAAGTAAGGAAGCAATTCTGCCATGATGGAGATGTGTCCGCCAGAATTCCCGCGTAAATCTAAAACGAGCCCCTTGAAGTTTTGGTTTTGTTCTGACAGGTCCTTTACCGCTCTAAAACACCGCTGCAATTCTCGCCGAAAAAGACGCAGGTTCTTTGGGTGG